>Ga0325400_1000004_pt1 | contig 165908 bp, 103 predicted proteins | sample PopdelMetagenome_2_FD_205662 | JGI IMG/M metagenome (GOLD analysis project Ga0325400, IMG submission 205662) | Populus deltoides microbial communities from Bellville, Georgia, United States - Xylem-PdKOR-R1 | ecosystem: Host-associated > Plants > Phyllosphere > Stem > Wood/Secondary xylem... | reverse complement strand
AATGCTGGGGTGAACCAGAAAAGTTTGGGTAGAGCCGGATCTAAATGTTGGCTAGGTAAACGTCCTGTAGTAAGAGGAGTAGTTATGAACCCTGTAGACCATCCCCATGGGGGTGGTGAGGGGAGGCCCCCAATTGGTAGAAAAAAAAAACCCCTTGTTCTTTCTTCTTAAATCTGGTGTTCAGTTTAGATTTAGAGCCAATACAATAGAAGTAGTTGTCCTCCTTCTTCTAATCCTTCCGACAACAGCGCTTACTTCTATGACACCACCACCGGTACCGGTTAGGAGAGCAGCTTTTTTGCCCACTTCTCTTACTGATGTGGCATTTTTCCTTCAAAGAGATGATTCAATAGCAGTAGCACCAGTCATGAACCCAGGAGCTCCAACTCGTACTCATAGTTAAGCAGCGGCAAGACTAAGAAGGGCAAGAGCCAGAGCTTCTATTTACTCAACTGCTGATTCAATTGCGACAAGAGCTGATTCGAGAGCATCAATGAATGTGCTTGCGTCCTCTTCTTTATTATACCTCCCAATGGGAACTGTGCACAACCGATTCCTCCACCTCATCTGCACCTCAAAAGAGGGCATTCTAGAGCAGCTCCTTCTCTGTTCAGAGTAAAAGAGGCAAAGTGCTAACTACTAAGGAAAAAAAGAATGAGTTTTGAATAGTTACAGGTAAACGATTTGCGTGGGATAAGGTGGACCCTATAAGAGAAATGCACGGCTTAATTGGAAGCTGCCATCTTGATTCCTTTAAGAACCATATGGCTAGATCGGAGAGATTTATATATTTTTTTTTATATCCTTATACTTTCAACACGGAGAGAGAGAGCTAAGGAGTTAAGTTAAGGCAATCAAAAAAGCGGTTTTGCAACTACGAGCACAAGAAGGAAACTACATATACAAAGAAAGAAATTCCACGATCGACCTAGAAGCTGGAATAGAGATTCTGACCATATATATGACAAATGTGCTCGACAATTCGAATGAAGCCTCTACTTCAGGCACGAAGGACGATGAAATCCCATAAGACTACATTGAAGTTATGCCTACACCAGAAAAGTTGGATGACGGTACTACCAAACCAAGTCCACGATTTTTGAGCTAGAAGAACTTGACATTGAAAAAAAGAAAAAGCTCACATACCTCAGCAAGGAACTCACTTATGAGAAAATGGAACAGTACATTGCACTATTGATACGGAAAATCCTTTTTATTGCCTGGAACTACAAGCAGATGCCGGGATTGGACCCTAAGATTGCAATACACGGGCTAGGGTTGTCCTCAGACCAAGAGACATACAAAGAGCTACCTAGGAAAATGCGCCAAGAACTTGAAGATCAGGTCTGCGTTGAGGTCGACAAATGGTTCGACGTGGACTTTATATAGTAATAAAAATATCCGAGCTGCCGGTAATAAAGAAAAATGAATCAAAAGCAGTTAAAGGGTTTCAAGAAATACAAAATATACATAAGAAGAAGATAAAGAATAAGAAGGTTATCGAATGATTACTTTGTTGAGACTGTGCTCTGGCCAAAGAAATGGGAGTGAAGATCATCAAGAACACGAACCGATTTCCTCTTTCCGCTTCAAAAGTCAGTCGTCTTTGCCCAAGTGTGAACTGCAGACGACTCTCCAGTGGTTCCATTCCTTCTTACTTTACTTCTGGGTAAACCCAACCCGAATGGGAAGAAGAGGGAGGGAAAGAGCGGTCCATTTTTTACATTTTCTGAGGCAGACCTATTTGGCATTTTAGAAAAGGGAAGGGAACTTCTCACCGAAGGGGGCAGTAGGAATGAAGGAGGCGGGAAGCTACCGCTTCTAGAATGCAAGCTTATCCTTTCCTTTTTTTTTTAGGGGGAGGTAGGACAGAGAAAAAAATTAGATGAATCTGGGAAAACCCTTGACTTTAGGGCTAGAGGGTGGGCTTTAGCGCGGTTTACTGAGACTCCGTTCTCATTATAAAAAAATAGAAAGAAGTTGGTTCCTGGACAAGGTCCTATCCTAGGCTTAGAGCTGAGCTAGACCCCTACTTCGTAATGATTTAGAGAGCTCCGAATCAGGCTTTCGGGGCAAGCAGGGCCAAAAGAGAAAGTCCAATCTGACCCTAAGCAGATGCTTTTGACATCTTATTCCCATCCGCTTTCAGGTTTGACATTAGAGCTCTCGTCAGCTGTTCGGAATTAAGCTGATTGACCTAAGGTGAGGAATTCGAGACTTTTAAGAGAAAAAAACACTATGCTTAAGCTTAACAAAAAGCCTTCTAAATCCTTCTTCACTACGGCCGAGGAAGGGGCCGTCAGGCGGAGGGATGCTAGCTTGGGTACATGCGTCTCTTGACCCCCCGCCTATCCTATTTGATTCAGGCAGTCGTCTGAAAGTGCTCACTGGGCTTCAGAAACTATATGCTTCACACAGGGAATTCGGCTGCGCTTTGGGGGGAAGAATCGAATTTACGCATTCAAGGAGAGGTAGCTTGAAGGGGGTTTTCTTCTTATCAAAGGCTCCAAGCCGCGCCTATTTATAATTAGAAAATGGGTTTTAGACAAACAAGTGGCATCGTATAGTTGATCACGGCTGCATTTAGGAGGGATCTTAGACTTGACTCATTCAGTTTGTGTCCCGGGGAAGGAAGTGCATTGCCGTGCTTTATTTTAAAAAATATCTCTTAGAGGTTAGCTCTCGTTAAGCGAATAAGGAAGGTAGTGCTAACTTTATTCGCTACATGAGAGCAAGTAAGCAGGTAGTGCTTTCGCGTGGGGATGGTGTGCATGTCTGTCTTTGGCGAGAATCCGATTTTCAACATTAGCACAAGAGCAGATAGGATGCAGACGAGTCTCAACAACTGGGGGTCTTACCTGCTCCTCGAACAAGTGAATCAGAAAAGGAAGAATACGCTCTTATCGCAATCAGAATCTGCAGCTATTGACTCAGCTGTGAGGGAGAGAATACAGAGAATACGCCCAGAAGGTAGTGAGTGCATTGATGCAGAGAAGTTGGAAAATAGTAAGTGTGCCACGAGTGACTCCTTTTGTTGTCAATTGATTGGACCCTGTCTCCTCCCAGGAAGGATCAGATACAGATTATCTCGTCTTGGTGGTTTGGGCATAGGGAAAAGGCCTAACTTCCTTTCTTGTTCACAATCCCTTTCAGGTTTGAGGGAAGAAGACGGTGCTATATAGAATACCTTCTTGTTGAAATAACCACGGGGATGAATGCCGCTCTCAAATGGAATCCGTTTCAGTTGAATTTGCTGGTATCATAGATAAGATAAAGAAGTAGTTGATCCCGTTAACGGAGTTCTATGTCTGGCTTTCAGTTTACGTGAAAGAGATAGAATAGAGATAGGGTAGGCAACTCCCTAGGCGAAGTCTCTACTCTGGTAAGGACCAAGTGACTTCATTAGCGTGGAGCTAGGCATGGTAAGCATAGAGTAGCGGTAGCGGTGTGATTCTTGACTTGACTGCTAGACTGCTTTCCTTTGGCGGTATCGTATATTAAGATTACGACTTCATTTTGGAAATTCAAACAAAAAAGAAAAAGTCGAAATTTCATAATATAAGTACAATTAGATTGTAGGGTAGATGAAGGGAAAGGTAGTAACCTAAAAGGTATGCCACTTTCATGATTCGACTAGACTTTCAAGATTGGGTAGGTGTTCTTTGTACCATAAGATTGGTATTGGGAAAGTACAAAAGCTTTCCCTTCAATATCAATAGCCTTAGGGAAAGAAGAAGTCCATCCTCTGGAGATACTATAAGCAAGAGAGAGGGATAACTTCCTTTGTTGGTAGTAGAGCTGGTTCTAGAATTAAACCTTCAAGAAACCTAGGGCAGATTACTCTATCTATCTCTTCTAACAAGAAAGGGCCTTAGGCTTTAGTCTAGTCAAATACGAATTGAGATAGGATAGTCCTGGGAAAGCATCTATCGTAAGTTTGATACCACCTTCCGGTTAAAGGAATGAATGAAGCTATGATCCGATCAACTTCATTCTCTCGCTCGCTCTTTTTATTTATCTTATAGAAAGATGATACACTTGAATTTGACTGTTAGTAAGAAAGAATCAGAAATCATCCATCTCATAAGCTTTTCAAAGGACATTCTAAACAAACGAATGCTATATGCTTGACACAAAGAAATCTTTTTGAAATTACGTAAGTAGGTCGGTGAACGCTTTCTTTTGGCTTGGAAGAAGAAATCGGGGGGGAGATTCGCTCTAATGATAGCCTTTTTGATCTCATTCTTATTGAAAGGTGTTTATGGAATTTTTATAGCAGGTTGGTCTAGGTAGTTTCTGTTTCTCCTGAGAAAATCGTTGTTTCCAGTTTCGTTTGTGCATCTTTCCCATGCTGTTAGTTGGTCAACAACCAACCACAATTCTCGTTTAGTTGTTCACTCCTCGTACAGGAAGGAGTCTCTTTCTGGAAGAATTTCTTTTTTCTCAAATGCCTCAACTGGATAAATTCACTTATTTCACACAATTCTTCTGGTCATGCCTTTTCCTCTTTACTTTCTATATTCCCTTCCTGCTAAGGTCAAAGCGTACAACCAAAGTCTGCCTATATTTATACAATTTTACGCTGTTCTTTGTGGTTTTCGTTAGAGTGGTGCATTTTTTTTCTTATCAACTGTTTTCATATCGCCAAGGTGGGGTGTGCAGTGCTGCCAGATTTGAATCTGCCGGCCTTGCCTCCTTCCCCCGAGCCGGCCGCTCCAGTAGTGGAAATACAGCAATTTCCTATAGTTGCTGAATATTTTCCCGATCCCGAAAGGGAGGAGTTTCTAATATAATCGATCGCCTTACTTGGGAAGAAGTCAAAGAAGTTGTTGACCTCAACTCGGTCCAACTTTTTAATATCTTTCCTGGAGACCGAAATCCCTTACAACTTTTGAGTACCTTTCCGAGAGAGATTTTATCAGCGGAACAGCAAGCGGCATTAAGGGATCGCTGATCTGTATCGTAAGGTTATGGCAGAGATGCTTGGAGTCTAAATTTCGGAACCGAAGTCTCTTTGTTCGACTATCGGATGCGCTGAGTTCGCCAAACGCTTTGTGCGCTTTGACTCAAACCTAAGTCCGGTCTCGGCTAAGAGGATCAATGCACTGTTTTTTACTTCTTCAGTAGCAGCGATCACATCTTTAGGTTCGCCCTCTTGCAGGGTCTCCATGCGTTTACGCTTATTATCGAAGATATCACTCTGCGCCGCACTCTCTAAATCCTCTGTTGAACCGTCACGGGTTTTGTCATGTTGTCATCTATTATAGTCCCCGCGGGGTCCAGCCTTTACCGTTAGACCTATGGTTAGGTTTTCCAGAATTAAAGCTGATACACCTGTGTATTGTATGGTTTATTGGATGCTCGTGGAAGCTTGCAAGCCCGATTGGAACTCAGTCGAGAAGACTGCCGTCGGTCTTGACCGGCTCTTTGGTGATACAGATTTTCGTCTTGTGGTGGAAAAGCTATCGCTATCCCACTGGGTGGATGCTTGTAATAAAGACCAATGTTGATACAATAAAGTTCTGTACAACTATGGAAGTACTCGTGTGGATGAACTGTTAGACCCGCCAGCCTACGTCTTTAGACCTCAACTGAGGAAGTCGCTGTGCCGTTTATTGCGGTATGGCGTTCTCTTTAGATGCTATGACATTGCTCGCTCTCAGGTGCCGTGCTTATCTATAACAAGATGGCCGTCGCGGATCGAAAAAACAGATAGCAGACAGAGTAGTGTTAAAACCAACCAATAAGATAAGTATGGGCGATGACCTAGTCTTTCAACACAGTCAACATCCTCGGTTTAGCAGTCAAGTGACCAGTTCAGTCATTTGTATTCGTTCTTTGAGTCGGTTTAGTGAAAATCTCAGTCCACGGTGCATCCTGAGCACCATTAGTCTCACTATCTTTTCCCTTTCCTTTCATCTCTCTTCTAGAGCAGGGGGATGGATGGGAGGAAATTTGCTTCTTCGCTAACCGCTCTCTCTTCGCGCTCTTTGTAATCTCTGCTCTCTTCGTCCTCGCCTCGGGGACTCTTCCGTTAACTGCGGCGACAATACGTTCTTGTACCCGATTCTCAGAGGAATCTCGTCGTCTTACCTCTGGAATGCCGTCGATCGGAGCCTCATTCCTTATCTCCTCGGTTCGGTAAGCTTTTATTCTCTCTTTGGCTTTCGTTTCTTTTATTTATTCTGCTTTTGAAATGGATGGGTTCTTTGGATCTTCCCGATCGGCGGGACCGAGTCCGGTGATGGATGGAAAGAAGTCAAATTAAAGCACTAATTCTGTTCTTTGATCGGAGGTCTCATGGATCTTCTTCAGTGCCTTCTCACTTAATGCTAACCGAGCCGCTCATCAGGGTGGGTTGCTCGGGTTAGTTAGCCAAGAAAGCCTTAGCGCCCAAAGGCAAAGGCATAGAGCTCAGGTTGGTCGTAGATCATGCCAATTCTATCGAGCTAGCTCTGTTCCTGTAGCTAGGCGCATGTAGGATAGATTCCATCTCCTGCCTTTAGTAAGGTTTAGGGTGAGCCCTTTAGCTTTATAGCATGAATAGTAGGCCTTTGAGATTGATCCCTCATGTAGTAAGGGTTGTAATAGGTAGCCAGGATAAGTCATTCCATCTTCTCTTCTATTGGCATTGATGGCTTCTAGCGAAGAGTGGAGGAGAGAGCAAGTCCGGACTCTAGTAGTTTTACATAGAATCATTCTACCTAAAGAAATACGAGACTTTCCAAAGCCACCTGGGACGGACTAAAGACGAGATCTACCAAGGTATCACGATAGCACTAAAAAGAGATCTCCATTTAGCAAGCTCCCCTACCGCAGCTCTATGCTGCAAGCCAAAGGCAAGCAAAGAAAGCAAATAGGGTTGCCTCCTTTTCTCCCTCTCACGACGTGGATTCGAACCACACTAGCCACTTTCCTGTCTAGTGGATCGTGATTGGTCTGTCGTCCTCCTCATTATAGTCCTCCTACATCCAATTCTCCAAGAATTATCGTATAGTGATGTTCGAAATCGCTCTTGTGGACTGTAAGGTTTTGGGCATCGTACGAACCCTCGTCGAAGGTTCCTCTGCATGAAAGGCAATGGAGCTGCGTCCCGGCGAAATCAGACCTGATTCTTGCCACTCTCGCACAAAGCCATCTTACGTTTGACCTAACCGGTGGCGTACTTCACGGGGAGAGTACTACCGTGCGCCCATACTGGTGTGGACCGTTCTTGCCTATTGGAATCTCTGGCTGCCGGTCTGCTTCACATGGGTCCCCCGCCTCGTTTGAGTGCTTGTTCTTGAGCTGAAGCTACCTCCGTTTGACTTCAGTCTTAGGAGTTTTTTGGAAAACCTTCTCTGAATTTTTGTCTGATTGTGTCCTGTTAGTTGGTCGATTCTTGATATAGTTCTCTATTCAGAATCGAATGTAGCCTTCAAACAAAGGCGGGGCCACCCCACAAGGCGTATATTGAATAAGAAATGGGGTAGAGAAAGGAGAGCGGGCGAGCGCGCTCTCGACGCTTTTTTTTTTTCCAGGAAATTAGGTAAAGTGCTCCGTTAGGGAAGGAGAAGGAAGAACCTTTCAGTCTACAAGGCATTTCTATGTGGGAAATGCAGTTACCTTTTGCATCTTCTTCTTAGTATTAGTAAGAATGGAAGAAGAACTAAATCAGGTAAGAGCAGAGAACAACAATCGGGAAATCGGTTGTACAAGGACCAAGGACGATGAAGGAGGAGGAGTAGGAGGAGTCAGTCTTCTTTGAAGATCGAGGAAGATCGGACAATTATGCCATTCGGAAGAAGTCTTCTACAGAGAGAAAGCCTGTATCGAGTAAGTGGAGAGGAAAGATCTCCAGAGATTCTTATCTTATTCCATTCCAGTGGCTTGACCAGTAACCAATGGCGAAAACTCAAAAATCTATGGTTTCCCGGTAGAACCCCATTTCGCCCAAGTTGTTTCGGAACCGGAAAAAAGAAACGGTTTTTCGCACAGCTTGCTCATAGTGCAGGTCCCACTTGTATATTGTATTTGGCCGAAGAAGCATCGGATAGGTTGGAGTTCTTACCTTCTTGGGACTCCATGGACCAAGATCTGCTTTTATTATATGGGCAATATCGATCTACTTTAGTACATCATATGGATGTAGAAAAAGCTTCTGATTTTGATGAATTGGAAACATCTCTTTTCCATTTCTATTTACCTAGTTCATATCTTTCTTTCGTGTGTTCCGGGGAGGGAGTCGATCTCTTCAATCTCGGGATACCACCTAAATAACTGCGGCCAGAGAGGAGGTCGGGAAGAAAGAGTCTGAGGTTGGGTTGGACGACATACATCTTGGTTGGTTCCCCCTCTCATGAGGGTGATGACACCAGTAGCTGTGGAGCACAGATGACCATCTCTTCGAGCAGGAATATGGGGTTGGGCCCCTAGATCCAAGTCTAAAAAAAAAAAAAAAAGCAGGTTGAGGTGAGGTTTAGAATAGAAGGATCTGTAAATCAGACTAGTCAACCGCGGGCCATTTGCTTAACACAACTCTTTCGATCATCGATTCTGACTCCACACTCCTCCCACTCATCTCTGCCAAAGCAGGAGGCAGGGACAGCTCGATCACGTCCGAACTGCCCTCTCTCGCCCAGAAAAACTTCTTCTCGTGCCAGAGTTTACCTAGTACTTGCTCGAAGTTCCATATCTGGTTGACCTAGTCAATACAGCGAATCTGGGTGCTGGGGAGTAAGCAGATCCCGTAGTCAATCCAATTCCTGTGTCAGTTCAAGACCGAGTTGGAGTTTTTTCAGTCCCTATTAAAGGGGGTTTCGTCATTGCCTGCTGCGCCGCGCATCTATATACATAAATCAAGCTTGTGCCTTGCCAAACAAACTATTGAATCCCCCACCAGTACCATCAGCTGAAGCAAAGGCATTAAGGGCAGGGGCACAGCCACCATAGACAGAGGTTACAGTAGTGGCATAGCCAGCACCAGTAACAAGACCAGTCAACCCACCAGCATAACTATCAGTATCAGTAGCAGCATAGGAAGCAAGGGTAGATCCAGTCGAAAGACCAGTAGCATTAGTAGCTAAGACGGGTACTTTTTAAGTTAAGCATAACCAGTACTGTAGCATATTAAGTGCCTATAATCATACCTATAAGCAAAGGCAGAGACAGTAGCATAGGCGGCATAAACTAGGGTTGTAGAACTTTTATTTTCAAGTTCTTGCTTATTCATACCCACATCAAGTAGTGTATCCAGTACCAGATCCTTTTGAATTGAAGTACCATACGCACCACCAATAGTATCAGCAGCAGCTGGAGCATATTGCTAGAGCAGCAGGGCTAAAAGTGCTTGCTAAGAGCCATACCTCTGCCCCAAAACCAAGAGAGAGACTCTTCCTTTATCTACGATGCTAGTTATTGCACCTATTGATATTCGACTGGGCTAGACACTTAACTTAAAGCTGAACTAGACCTAGCGAACTGTGGAAGGCCTGTAATAGTCAACGTAGTGAGATAGCTCCTTCGTTAGCAGGTATGGAAGCTGATAGCCAAGCAAGTAAGGCAGTCAACTAAGTCACCAAGAAAAAGAAAAAGAAACCTCCTTGAAAGACAAACAGATTGAATAGATAACTATCCCTAGTGAACTGGTAGCAAAATAAATAAAAGAAGAACTTGGAACGGTGCTTGCTAGGAATGAAGCAAAGAGACTTTAAGAAAATGGACTTTTCTGATATTCAGGAAGAAATGGAAATTCCACTCAAGAGAGAGAGATTATGTACAAGATTTGGACCGGCAAGTCAAATCCTTGGAATGAAGATTCAAAGGGATAGGAAAAGTGGGACTTTCACAAAGGAGGTTTGTGGAGAAGTTGCTTGAGTTGTTTGGCATGAGCAAGGCAAAGCCGGTGAAAACACCATTCGCACCTCACTTGTTGTTGTCTTCCGAACAATCCCAAAGTAGGAAGAGGAAAATTAGATGATGGATCGAGTTCCTTATGCGAGCCTTGTGGGAAGCTTGATCTTTGCCATGGTATGTACTAGACCGGATATTGCTTATTCGGTTGGTGTTCTAAGTCGGTTTATGGCGAATCCGGGTAAAGCTCATTGGGAGGCCGCCAAGTGGGTCCTTCGTTATTTGAGAGGCACAAGTGGTTATTCAATATATAGCAAAAGTTCGGAACCCATGCATGCTTTTTTTGATGAAAATTTTGCTCGACAAAAGGAGGTCAACTACGGGTTATGTATTTCGGTTTGGGAATGGTCCAATTAGTTGGATGTCAAAGCCTCCTTCGGACCATCATGAATAGGGGCGTTGTCGACTACCGAGGCCGAGTATATGGCGTTGACGGAAGCTTGCAAGGAAGCGGTTTGGCTTCCAATGCGTGAGATCGGACTCTAAACCCATGGATTTATCTTGTGATAGCATGAGTGTTGTTTGGCCAAGAACACGGTTTCTCACAAGAGGACAAAGCATATTGCGGTTCAATTTCATTACATCCGTGAATGAAGAAGGTGCGGTTGTTGAAGGTGGGAACCAAGGAGAACTTAGCGGACATGCTAACGAGGTTCAAGTAGAGAAGCGAGTCGACCAACATAGATAGTATTTGACCGGCCAGCCGTTTGAATACTTCATATTCTTATGCCCTTGAAATTACACCTCTCTACGCCCACCCTGACGCTACGCATCAGCCTGATCGTTCCGTCCTCTAACAAAAAAAAGATTTTGAGTATCCGACTTGCTGAAGCAAACCCCGTAGCTACTTGTACTAAAAAACAAGGGTGGTCGTAGATCACTAATATGGGTTGCATTCCTTCCATGTTGGTTGCACTCACCATCCGGAATATCACCCACTTCTACATTAACTCGGCCCTCAATTCAATCGGAGAAAGACCACATGAAGGTGCTTCCAATCCGTTTCCATCAACAACTGTAGCTGCAATTCCCGTGTGCCTGCTGACATCAAACTCATATAACACCTTATTTACGGCAGTCTTATCTTCGGCTATATTTTAAGCATTCAAAACATTTGTAGCACCAAGATGTTTTTCTGCTATAACAGCAACTTCATCTACATTTATTCCAGCTACTGCATGATTATCCTCTGGATTAATACCACCTTGTATAGGATTGGCATGATTATTCTAATTGTATACCTTTTTTGGGAGGTATTTTAACTTAACCCATTGCTTCCGAGGTTTCGAAGGTATCTCAGGAATAAAAACGTTGCTCTTGTCCGCAAATTGAAAATTATCCAAATGTTGACCCTGCCTTTTGATAAAAGTCATCCGCCTAAATCCTTATTCAATGAATCCGTGCTATCATTGGAAAAGCTATCGAGACGGGAAAAGGCGCTTACAGACTTGAGATTGACGATCGATGAACTCACTACGGCCGAACCCCGACTATATAGGAGAAGAGCTCTGCAGGAGGGAGTCCATAGAAGGGAATACTCATCGAATCTCATAGCAGGTTGGTTAGTTCCCCCCTATCTCAACTTGAAGGCCATACGGGAAAGGTTGATCTTGATTTAGGTCTAGCCCACGAGCCCCACCTATTTGGTTATTTGTTACCAGCTTTAGCTCACCCCTTGCTTTGCTCGTACCGGAGATAGGGTAATCTACTACACAGCTGCAAGCAAGAGCTTTGCCATAAGAAAGAGTCGAGTCGCCTAGCTTAACTTAGACTTTGGCTCACGAGAAACTAGCCGGAGGATACTTAAACATGAACTTCATCCTTTATGAAGTTAGCGAGCTACCCGGCTGCTTGGCCTAACATAAGAAAACCAGATTAACTAAACTTAGCACACTTGCAGTAAAATAAGTAGGATCGAATCGCATAGCTATATCGAAGCTAGCGGGAGAGACCCTTCCAGGGGAAGCTCCATAAATTGATTTTATCATCAAAGTCAGACTGATCAGACTCAACAACTACAGTCTGCATAGTCGGATAGGCAAAGCTAGGGTCTGATGCCTATGATTGATTGAAATCCTACACAGAAAGTCGATGGGAAAGCTACCATACCCAGATCGAGACTATACCCATATCGAGAAGAACAAGAAACGCCAGACTCGAGTTCTATCATCTGGAGCCCCTAATAGGGAAGAGAGAGACCTACTAGCAAATGTAGGGGGGTACCTACCGGGAGGCTAGGAAAGAAACTACTTAATAATAGAGAGGCAGACTATCAGGAAGGGGGAATGCCCAGTCATAACAAGGAGATGAACCACTCAATTCCTCTATTAGATCGGATCGAGAAAGAGCAACCTATTCAACAAACCAGATCCATAGGGAAGAATCCGGGGACAGGGATGGATCCCGCTTATTCACTGGAAGAAAGCAACTCCATTGGGCAAGGTTTTGATTCTTTGCTCCTAGAGATCGAACACTTTACCAAAGAGTGAAAGAACTCACAGGTGTTTACATTTTTACCTTTTTGGTTTGACCTTTTCAACGAATCGGCTACCTTTGACACGTGGTTGGCTACACCAATTGAAGCTGGTGGGTTCACCTTTGACCTGTGACACATTGGTGAAATGACCTGCAGGCAATGAACGCTGATGGTTCGGCTGCAGAGCTTCCAGAAAGAACTGCTTTTTGTCTTTCCCAGAGAGAGTCTCTGATTTCAGATTGAGAACGAGAATGAATATGACTAGCCCGTGCCAGAGTGAAGTTCTTTCGCATGAATGTGACAAGCATCATCTTAAAACCCATAAATCATTGAATGAAAGGACTGCTCTTGAGTTCATAGCCAGCAAGGTTTCGCAGGTGTTGTTCCAAGTTCCAAGTGTGTTGTTGATATGCACTACTCACAATGTAAGGTGCTTCCGATGTCAACTATGATAATCGCATATCGAATACGTTTCACTTTTCCTTTGTAATATGAATATGCAATGGGCATACGAAAACATATAAATTCTAGAAGCTCTTTGATGATTCAACAGAAGCTAATTGAACATGGACTAAGTTAGTGCAACTATTTGCAATAAAAGAAGAAATCCGGATAGAATTCCAATAGCTCTACCTTGACTCCAACAGCTATCCTTGACCGGCGGGTTGAACTGAACCATTGAAAAAGATAAAATAAAAATAAGAAAATTAGATGTTTAATGAGCTTTATTTGCTCCATGCGCTTTGCGCTCTTGGCTTAACAACATCAAAGAGGAATCGAACCTCTTCCAGTTCAGTGAAAAACTCGAATCCTTTTGATGTCCAGTCCACCACCCAACCCATCCTCCGTGATTTAGCTGCACGGCTACAGACGCATTCAAAAAAATCTAGTACGAATGAGCAGGTACGTGAAACTTGACTCACATCAGATTTCAAGGAACATAAATAATACAAGAAAAGATCAAAACGAATTCAATGGCACTCTCTCTTTCAAGGGCGGATCCCTAATGCCGGGAGGTACTCCTTGGAACCAATTCATTCCTGACACCGACGAGCCACCACCCCCAGTGTCGTTATTGATATAGTTAGCAAAAGCCAACAAAATAATGAAATTATTCGCTATAACATAAAAGTTGAATAAAGTCGTAGGCTGCTTCAAACCAGAAACTTCGGTCTTTCGCTTCAACAAGGTCCTTGTAAATGATGAAGAAATCGGAGGAGGGGGAGTCTGAGTTGTCCCCAATCACTTCCGACGAAATTTCGTCAAAAGTCCAGTTTACAGGTATTTTGACGTCTTTTTCAAATAACAGATTTTTTAATTTATGATTAATACCTTGTCTAAGAGCAGCTCTAGTCTCTTGCTCTCCACTTTGATATTGATACCCGGGAAAATGAGTTTCGTTCGGTAATTGTGAGAGCATGGCCTGAAGTTCGGGCCCAAGCTGCTCGTACGAAACGGACATCGGATCCCCAGCGGAACTCGACTTCTTCTGTCATCGGCGAAAGTTCCTAGCTACCGAAGCTGGTAGTTAACCATTCGATATGTGACATTAGGAAGAAAAGCTTCTTATTTAGTGATTGCCCGGGATTCATTGTTAATTATCTTAATTAGTGAAACTTACAAGATCTCCGTTGCCGCCCAGGCCCAGCTCTTACTTTAATAAAGCAATTGCCCACGTTCAAGCGCCTAGAGAGGAAGAAGCAAAGCTAGTCTTCTTACCACCTACCGCTACCACAAAGAGAGTGAACCGTCGACATGAGCACCAACAGCTACCACTCCGACATTTGCTACTGCTACCGGGGTTGAACTTGAACGAGGAAAGTCGGGATTTTAGGCATAACTTCTTTCCTAGAGGGGGTTGAGAAAAGACCATGCTACCATAAAGGTACGAAGCGGGGAAAGCATTTTCACAAGAACGGTATTTGAAGCTCGTTCCGAGTCGACAAAAGCGGAGAAGATCACAGTCGGTCCTGTTCTTCGAACCGAGTGAACAACTTCTACTAGCCCTCCAAGAGCTATATCGGTGGCACTCGGGATCTACTACTTATTAAATTCATTTTATTACGATAGGACGACTAATCAAAATTCAGCTTCCTTCCCTGGAAGAGCAACTGAACCTTCGCTACGTTCCAGCTAGTCGAACTACCTCAGTGAACCAGAGAAAGCATCTCTATTCAAATTCAAAGCAATCCACCCAAGCCAAGGAAGGCTAGCTAGTCTCTAGGGGCTGAATCTCTAGAAATTCCGTAACTCTTTGATACGATAATCAGCCTGCTATTAAAGTAAACAAACCGATGCGCCTTGAGCCTAGTCGTTATTCTTGCCTTCGCCTGCTTCATCTGCAGAGCGAACTCCGGAAGTGACTGCTTTCACTCGGTGATCTGACTCTCTTTGTTCTGTGAGATAATGGATCCCCCTTTCCCTCTTGTATCTGATCCGTAGTGATGAAGGGGTCGGTTCATACTCTTTCACCGGCTTGAAAATAGGCTCTTTTTGCCTTGGTTTTTTCGATCACTGGATGGAATGATAGACTAGCAAGATAAAGGAAAGCGCTCTTCTTCTTGAGATTTCGAAGAGTAAGCTCACGAGACCAGGAATATATGGAACGAGATGTTGCTGTGGAAGAGGAAGGGGACTTGGCTAGCTCTACCAGGTGGGAGAGTAAAGCGGGAAGCAGCTCGACCCGGAGTCGGATGTAAGAGTCAGCTAGTAGTTGCCAGCGAATGGGCCATAAGGGAATGCGCCTCTGTACCAACCTATGATGCGGGAGAGGGGATGAGATCGGCTAGAAAAGTAGTAGGCGAAGGTCTTAGTTCCTTAAGTTAGTTGTAAACCGCTGGCCCTATATCCCTACGGATAATAAGTGGAGGGACTTTACTGGACTCGACTCGACCAAGCGGGACTGACTGATAAAAGCACACTTAACTGCTGCAGGAAGGACTGAGCGGCATTTGTAAACTCGCATTTAGAACACCTCGGCGAGGAGACTATTTCGTTGGAGGACGGAAAAAGCCAAATCGAGATGAATGGAAGATGCCTATTGCGGGTCTGGTCCCTGCTTCCTCACATTGATCGATTACATGGTGTTAAGCAATTGATATCGACCTTTCTCATGCAATTGAATGCTCCAAGCGATCAGTCCATGACTTCCTTTGTTGGCTCCTACTCTACCAGACGGTGACCGGCTCAATAGAGCACCTTTGGGCGCTGGCTTTTCGAAACCAAGTTAGGGAATCAGTGACCAACAGCTTGAGAAAGCAAAAAAGTTTCATCTCTTACGATAAACACTGAATTGGATTAGCCCCTGCAGGAATTGAACCTACAAACAAGGCTTTTTCCTTGTGTTACCTAACTAAAGAGCTCCCAAGGCCACCTGATTCGGAGTAGAACACTCCTATTTACACTTCGATTCCACCCGGCCCGAAACCAAAGAGGAGAAACTTGCACCGGTAATGCTACCACACAGGTTTTGAGGCGAGGAAGCGGCTTAAAGATCGACTGCCGCGCCATTCTTGTTGCGAAGGAAAGCCATTCCGAAAGCGGCTACAACCTTCACGCGGGACCTCAAAAAAACACAGCAACGAAGAGAATAAGGCAGGTCTTCCTTAAAAAAAGGACGCACGCTGGATGTTCAATTTCATAGAAACAGGGCGTCCATTTGTTCTTCTCAAGCAGGACGGACAACCCCTTGTGTGGGGCGAGTTTTCATTGGATGAAATCCTAGCCGTGCTAGTCCGAAGAGCGCTACTAAGGTAAGGACGAGCGCCCCTGCCGAGCAACTCATGGAGACGACTCCGCCTGACATCATCATACAAAAGCTCAAACGATGTGGGGATTGGTACGAAATCTATGACGATCCCATCTTACGGGGTCTAGCCGTACATTTCTATGAAAGCTTGTGAAAAAGCTCTACGGCGATCTCATGGTCCTTCGAGATACGCGGACGACGCTAGGAGAGCGCTTTGTTTCTTAATTAAGGAAATCGAGCTATCAAGAGGGTCGAATACCGGCAACGATTGGGAAATTAAAATTACGTATGGTAATAACAAATTGAATATTTTTAATTCCTCTAGTCGAGCTAGCGATAAACCTGACCGCTAGCGATAGTCGTAACTCCACCTTTGAATCTTAGCTTCCAAAATCACGGGGAAAATGCGAAGATGTCAACATTGAAGTTGAGCTTAGGAGGGAAATTTACTTGATACCAAAAATCCCGAGAAAATGCTCAACTGGCAGGATTGAACTCTCACTTGGGAGGGAAAAGTGATTGCTTCCAATTTTCCCGAAAAAATGAAACTTATTCATCATAAAAGAAGATTTATTTCAAAAGCTCTCACCGCTAGCGATAGTTAAAAACCTTCTTCTTTATACTTTGAATACGAAATTCGGATTGAGAATGAGTTGAAAGCTTAGAACGCTAATGGAATGCATGGAAAGAAAAATGAATCCTTTTCGGCGGGAAAGCAGTGAAGAAGGAAATCGACACTTAGCATAGATCACATTGCCCCTCACTAAAGGTGAAAGGTAGGGGCACGGATTACACACCTGCAACCAATTCCCTGCAAGACGGCTAAGACTGACCTCAAAAAAGAAAGCGTCGGCAATGAATGGTCCTAGCCTTGCAAGACTCGCTTTGGACTACCTCACCCCAAGCACTCTGATGGATGCCTTCTTTTTTACTAGTCAACAGATTCTTTGAGCGATTTTTGACATAAGTAAGATACCACTAGATAGACTGGAAAGCATAGGGCCCTGGGCTGGACTTATATTAGATAGATTCGCCTACACGATTTCAATGTCAATGAAGTAAATTTCCCCTTACACTACTCAGACACTCCACTCCGCAATGGGAAGACAAAAGGAACCCCAAGCCGCATGCCCTCTTTCTCCGAACCAACTGACCGCTAAACAGACATAGGCACAGACGGAATTTCCTACGATAGGGAATAGAGCGAAGACTTTTTGGCTGGCAAGGGAGTATGCACTTACTGATAGGATAGAGGCTGACTACGGAAGAAAGCGAATGGAAAGCTTGCAACGATCGAACACACAAAGAAGAAAGGATCGCGAATGGGCAGACACCCCAATCTCTCTCTCCTTACCTTTCTCCGATTATCAAAAAAGGTGCGAAGCGAGAAAGAATTCCTTACTTGGGGTGAGGAGTTAGACATTTAACGAAAGAAGGAAATCGCCCTTATACGACTTCTCCCACTTCTCTTATAAGGTAAGCTTAGTCATAAGGCAGATTCTTAGTTCTCCTTAGAAGAAAAAGACAGAAGGAAAACCGCGCTAAGAAGAAAAGAGCAGTAGCAGCTGCAACAGGAGCTGAGTATACAACAGCCAATGGTTCACAGCCCCAGACAGAAAGTAAGTTTCCACTCACGACCAAAGCGCTGTCGCACCTCTACCATTTTCGGCGTAACGAGGTTTTAGTCCTTACGAGGTCTCTTTTGCACCTACCAATAGGCGCCTAAGCCTAAGTCTATGAGCTTCTGGGCTATGTCTCGCTTAAGCTATACAGTTATGAAAATAGTCTTTTTGGTAGATCACGTGAGGGAAGACCTTCTATCCGAAGTCCACACCCTCTCTCTGACTATAGCCCTTTGCTACCAAGCGTGCTTTGAACCTTGCTGCTCGGAGATAACGATTAACAAAAGATTTTCTCGATGCGAATTGAATACGAAGCATCTGGGAATAAAAAAGAAGTCTCTTTCCTGCAAGAAGTTGGAAAACTATCTATCGCTGTAGGATTCCTATTAAAGATCAAGAATCGTACATAGAGATGAGAAATAGCGTTAACTTCCAGAGGCTCCTCGTGACCGATGGCCAGATTCAATGTCGGTTGATGCCTTTTTTAATTGACTCCTAAATGCCCAGCAAAGTCCGTACCCACGCGAAAGGGAGATGCAATCCGAACCTAAGGAAAGATCCGATCCCAAGTGCCGTTCTCTTTCTTTTTGAGGGAAAGAAGCCGCTGCTTTTAGCTGACCCGGCTCCAGGCCAAGGCAATAACGACCAGGCGCAAGGGGAAAGGCCCTCCGATCTTTACGGAACTGATGGAACTGCATCTCTAACTGCTTGTGCTGCTTCAATAGATACATCTGAGAGCTGGGTCTGCTGCCGGGGGAAAGATCAACCTCGAATCCTGCCTTTGAACGCTATTTGTTCTCGAATCGGAAGGGGTGTTACGGGGCAACCATGCACTGGAGGTCAGAATCACGCTTACGAACGTCGAGATTTCGCTCCTTATGGCTACTGCTTCTGCCAGATCGATACTCCCCACGCCTCCCCCCTTTCATTCAATTCCTTTGATCGAAGCTATAAGCTTGGCAAGGGAGATGGAGTGGGCGGAGGAGGACTCTTTCAATGAATGCAAATTTCCAAGATCGGAGGTTCCGAAGGAAAGAGAGGAGCAGAAGGACTTTCTTTCCCAAAACCAATAGGAGCAGGGGCGGACAATGATTTTCACCTTTGGTTTGGGTCTTTGATGATTTTCATCCATCTGGGGGTAAAGTAAAAAGGTTAAAGTTATACCGCGGAGGGCCTATGCGAATACATTCTTAAAAAGTAGTGGAGGGCCCAGAGTGTCGACTGGACTCTAAGTATGGCCGAATCTTCACGAAGAAGGCAAATGTGCCGATTATAATGATGGCTAACCACATACCATTGGTACTACAGAATACAGGTGCCTTTCAGGAGAGATTTTTTAGGCTACCCTTTCCTATTTAGCCCTTTACTTTATAATGGAAGCAGGTGGAGTTACGACTATCGCTAGCGGTGATGCCAAAGAGGAAGAGAAGGGGTTGACCCGTTGTAAAACGGATAAACTTAAAGTATGCTGAGTAGGAGCACGAAATCTATTTGACTTGTGATCCGGACTCAACCCAAGCAACTACCTTGTTAAACAAACACTCGATCACTGTCCTCTGGAACTTAAGAGTTGAGGAAAGCGGTGAGTAGTAACTAGAGCCCACGGCAGGTGCCGCAGACCGTAGAGAGAGTTTTAGTTCAGTTCGCACCGTCAAGCGCTAGTGAAAGTAAGTTTCGGTTAGCGGAGCAGCTGGAAGTCGAGGATGACTTTTAAGCAATAAGTAGGCGCAGTTGGAAAGCGATGCGCTCAAGCCTTTATGGATAAAATGGTAGTAAAGAAACTCTTCTTTGCGGTGAGCGGTACGTCTAAGTTCCGGGAGTCACAGATCCATTTTTATTCCGGTAGTGGAAGGCGAGATGTAGGCCTATCGAAAGTGAAGCTACAAAAATACAATCCGATTCTCGTTATTCAAGCGGTATCCTAAAATGAAAGGGAAGCCCCCTTAATGAAAGCCGGACAACCTGGACGTAGGCCGAGACTAGAGTCCGATCCGAACCTTCACTTTCACCCGAACCCTCGATGTTTAGTGAGGAACAACCAACATGTGAATGCGAGTTTGAAGGTTTTTTTTGCTTGCGATCAATCTAGTGAGCTCTTTCAAGCCCATAGTAGGGCTTTAGGTTCAGACTGAAATCTTTGTCTTTCCGGGCGTTAGTCGAAGGAGGAGAGCGAAGCGACCAAAAGAAAGAGGAGGTGGGCGGTAGACTAGACAGTGTGTCAAGAGCTTGATAGTCGAATAGGTAGAGAGAAATTCGACTCGTGATTTGAAATCAAGGAATGGTTCCAGGATCCTGGGAAACAGGAATGGAGCTTTCGAAGGCAGGCGTACATCCATTACGCACCGACTCTCACATGGTGGCAGCGTGTGGGGTTTGTTCCATGGATTAAGCTACGTTGTCTGGTTCATGAATACATACGTAGGTGGGCCTTGATTTGTGCTTAAGGGGATCTCCCCTGCAAATTCCCGCACGTAATGTGATCCCAGATGAGAAAGAGTGTCCGGCCATGGATCAGCCCCTATTAGTAAAGGCAAGATCTGTAGAAGCCCTTTTCTTTTCGGATAGAGAGTTGGGATCCACTTCGCTGGTGAAGCCTTCAAGGTAGGTACAATGCGAGTCAGCCATTCTTCTTCCGGACCTACGTGTTTGAATGATCGTGAGCTCTACCCGGTTGATCAGTTGCGTGGGTCAATTCGTCCTATCTTCCTTTCATCGCTAATAGAACAATTTCGTATTTGTTCGAAGGTGGTACATCTGCTTCGATCAGTGGCCGAATCAATCACACACACATGAGAGATGGGGAACCGGCCTTCTAGCCCGCGGAGGAAAAGGCCTTTCCGGACGTTCTTGAAATCTACGCACACGCCTAAGTTCAACTTCCGCCGGAGAGGAGAATTTTCTATTCATAGAAAGAGTTGCACTAGCGAGGCGCCTTTGGTTTTGGCATAGCTCTCTTCTGATGATGGCGAGGGGACTCTTAGGGAATTTAGATAAACAAATCGAACTCTGAAGCAAGCCTTTTCTTGCTCTCAATGAGCTTCAAAGAGACTCTGCTCACTAGCAAGCAGGTGCGAAAACTAGTTTTCTTGTCCGATAGCTCGGGGTATGGCTATGTCGGATTTCGATGCCCAAGTGCTCCAGCTTTCGAGGAGAGGGGTACGGGGGGTGCTCTTTCAATCCCCTGGAGTTCCCCTTGTTGTCAAAGGGCCTAAGAGCCTATCTCCGAATTCCGGTAAGGAAGAAATTCATTGATAACAGATCATTGCTAAGAAAGAAGAGTCACGTTAGCAGGCTCAGGGGCCCGTTCCCCTTCGCGTCAGGGAATATGGCGAAGAACTGGGCATTCATCTTCCAAATGAGAATGTCTACTCCTGGAATGCCGATCGATATATCGACGAAATTTCGATTTTTTGACCAGCAAGGCATTGAATCACTTCCAGGGTCCTGGGTGGAGCTTGCGAGGACTGTCATTTCAAGGACGATCAGTCCGGATTTGACCGATATCGACATTCTCGCCAACGCCTATTTCATATTAATGGAAAAGGGCCCATCTAATGAGATAATGACAGAAGCCCTGAAAATCCTGCTGCTATGGCAGGACGGGTTATCCATTTCATAGGCGAGGGTGGTTCGAGGGCCCCTTGGTCAAAGGAAGGCAAGGCATCTCTTATACGATGTTCACCAATCGAAAAGCCAGGTTTAAGTGAGGCATCCCATTCGTAAAAAGCTTCCAATCTGGTATACTCTCTTGAATTGTCGTAGCTAAGGCCTTTCTCTTGCGAGTAGAGTTTCCGATCTGTTGTTTGAACCTTCCTCCACTCCTCCGCAAGAGTCTAATCATGATCTTGTCACTGAAACAGGAGCGTCTTCCTTCGAAAGAGCTGCTATTCCGGCCCGATTTCTTGGCCCTGTCATTGTAGTAGCCGAGGCCTTTCGCAAGTAAAACGCATATTCAGGCCTTGGTGGTTCCACCATTCTAGTTTGGTGGTTCGTTTTGAGGCGATCGTTGATATTTTCGTTTCAATCGGTGCTCATATAAATCTCTTCCCAGCAGCTGCTTATGGATAATGCTTCTTTTGATCGGTACTTAACTCAGTTATTTCAGAACGCACCTTGCCTCAGTTTAAGTCTCTTTCCTCATCTCCGGTATCTTCATCTCTGGCCTGCTCCGCATCTGATCTCTTAAAGGACTACAGAACCACTACTCATTCCTCAAATCTTCATGACTAAAAGCCCACTCCGTATCTGGGCATTTGGTGCGGTTTGGCTATGCTCGTTTTCTTCCTTCAAACACATCTCAACGGGCGTGCCAGATCGCCCCCTAAGTCTTCGAAAAGAAAACCCGCTTCCTTGCCTTTAGTAAGAGGAAGTTTGTTTTCACTCTTATTCAACCCGAGATGGGAATTTATTGAATACGAATTAAGCCACTACGCGCTAACTAGAAAGATCATAAGAGAAGATGCCATCGAATCGGCTTTTAGAGATTGAAAGCTAGCTCCGGGGAGAAGGAATAGTCTATGAAAGAGATAGTCTTAGTACACCCGAAGGAAGAGGGAAAGCTTTTAGGCCTAGTAGCACGGTTGAAGTCCAATCCGTGTGAGTATGAAGCCAAGCCGCTTTCAAGCTCTCCAACGCTAGCAATGCAGTAAGGGTTCATTCCAAGCGAAGCAGTAGCAGTCCAAGGAAAGCAATTCGGTCGGTGCGGGAAAGCAAGCAAGCCAATCAGTGAGTCATTCCAATCAGTCCTTGCATTCCGGGCAAGCTTTACTTTAAAAGACGGTACCAATGCTTTCTCTTTATGGTTTTTTTTTTAGATAGTAAGTAGTGAGCCAGTCAAGTAAGGCAGTCTCCGTCCGCGAAGACAATTTTCACTGTTCACAGTGCTATCGATCCCGAATCGGGTTTTTCTATAGGCAATGATTGAAAGATTAAGTGAAGCAGGAATAGCCCCCCCATACACAGACCTTTTCTCTTCTTATGGATATACTTTGCTCGGGAAATGCTGCTTTGGATGAAAAAAACTTTGAATTTGTAATTTGGAATAATTTCCTGACCTGACTAAAATCAAGGTTGCGTAAGCAAAGCCGACGAAGGTTGCATAGTAAGCTTAGTGAAGGCAATTTGGTAAAGTAGCGCTAGAAAGAGGTTGCGTAGCAATTCAGACTAGCTTGCAAGGCTAGCAATAGGCAATGCTTTGGCATTCTGAACATTTGCTGTATGTCAAATCAAAAAAATTGTGTGAACCCGTTAACCAATTTCTTGGCAGCATGTGGAATGAGGTTCGGTTTACGAACTTCGAGTATGTCTTTCATTTGATTGACCACTAATTGCGAGTCACGGCATACTTCCAATCCAAAGACTTCGCTCCCTGCGCGACTTGCATCCCATTATTGCAAGCAACCTGTATTCTGCTACGTTGTTGGAGCATGGTTCGGGCGTAGGCGTTTGGAATCATGTGGTTGTCGGGGGAATTCAGCACGATTCCGACCCCTGAGACTTCTTTGCCATACTCGTTCATTCTGGACTCGAAATCTGCCTGCCTTAACTTAAGAATAGACCAGGTCGGCTCTTCTAGTGCCATTTCTAAGCTTTTTGAAGACCTTCTTGCAACTTGGAATTTGCCCGGATGTGCTGCGAGGTTCAGCTAGGTTGTCGTTCAGACAAGGCGCAGCAATGTCGCCTTGCAAGGGTTGCTTGCAATAGGCATCTGCTTCCTAGGCTAGGCCAGTGGTGATGTTCTTCATTTAGGGAAAGAGCTAGGCGAACTGAACTTCGTTCCATTGTTGCTTCTCCCGCCCACGAGGGCCAGGCAACTACGCAGTTACGCGACGTCCTTTCTTCAGCAGTTTTCCATGACAAAGATCTCCAAGACATGAAGCCAAGGGCGTGTGATTTAACTTCTCAGTCTTTGAACTATCAGACGTTGAAAGAGCAGTAAGGACTAATTCTTTCGGGTACAAGCATAAGCTTGAGCAAAGAAAGAATCCGGTGTATGAGCATACCTTTGAATAAAAGGGTACGATCAAAAAAATAGAAAGAACCGAAAGAGACTTTCTAATGGGAATCGCGGGTGGCGTAGAGAGAGCTTCTCATAGAAAGAACTGAAAAAATCCATCATTGGCTTAGGATAAGATAATCATCTGTCTTTGAGGAAAGAGAACATAGATTAGATGACGATGTAATCATCTTTTTTGGAAGGACCCCTACCCCTAGCCTTAAGAATAGATGAGATATCTGTCTTTGTGCCACATCCGACTTGTATGACGATGAGAGAGAGTCTGCCTTTCAACATCCCATCGGTCTTTGTATCTGGCCTGGCTACATCTCCGACTTGCTCAAGCGAGTCGATTCTCTATGCAAGTTGATCTATAAAGATGCAAAGAAAGTAGAGGGGAACGAGTCCAACAAAGAGAGTGCTATGCAATCATTTTGATGGTATCATAGCCGCAACGGCATAACTGCAGCTAACCATACATCCTCATCAAGGCAGTTCATGGCTTCCACCATCTCTTCTCAAATGGCAAGCAAAGCATCTTCAACTGAATCTACTATCACAGATCTTGGGCAGTGAACTTCGCGGAGTTCTTCACTGCTCCCCTCATCAGGTTTCATTTCCACTTTACCTAGTTACTTTAGTTTAATACCTTACAGGCCATTTATTCCTAATGTTCCCACTGCATTCCCTTACGCGAAACCAACTAGAACTCCCTCTCCGCTCTATACGGAAAGGAGAGCTTCCCTCCGGGTTTCCGTCCCGCAAGGAAAATAGATACCGATCTAGTCAGTGAAGGATAGAGAGGGGGAACCAGGCCTAAAGGTAGACGCTGGCATGAAAGAGCAAAGCAGGCATGAATGCAAGAGCTTTTATGGTTCGGTCAGTGCTGGGGTAACTTCCTTCCGGGAAGTCAGTCTCTCTTTTCCTTAAGTTATAATAATAATGTATATACATTACATTTAAAAACTATAAAAAAGAAGAAAGTTCTGTTCCCGGATCGGAGCAAGGACTTTGCAAAATGACTTTTTCCCGCTAGGTTCAATCTAATCAATGAATCTTCAGGCAGGCAGGGTTTTTGACCTAACGGAGTACTGTCTCCATAGCTTGTAGTCAAGCAAGCAAGTTAGGCCTAAGGAACGGAATAACCAAGCAGGGAAAGATCAGCCTGATCTGAGATTGCACTAAAAAGGAAGAATCATTGATTGCCAATCCCCATAAGAAAGAATAAAGCGCCTCTTGAAAAGCCGTGATTCCGTTCCCTCAAGCCTTTTGTAAGACTTTGCTTCTTTCCTTTGCAACGCCATAAGCAGTATTCCCCCTATGAATCCCCGGATCTGCGAAGCCTTTCGAGGATTACCCTTTCTTTCGGAATCTATCTTTGGCTAAGGTAGTCAGAAGCCTTGGCAGCCATTGGTGTAGCCAACTTGGGACCTTCTTCCTTGGAGGCCCCTGTTACCTCCTTTCTATCCTCAGCCCATCAGCTAAGCAATTCAAATACCGCAGACCATTTCTTTGCCTTCGTGAAGAATCATCCTCTTCCGCCCCCAAGGGCTCTATAAGGCCGGGCATTAAAACAAGAGTTTCCGGGAAATCCCCTATTTGATATAGTTTTAGGACCTTTCTTTGGTATATAGACACTTGGGGCGAGTTATTGACTCTCAGGTGAGGGAAAGGAAGGAAGTTTCTATATTCCCAACCTCTCTTAAGGAAATTGGGGGGAAAGGGGGACTAACCGACGACTAGCACTTTAACTTGAAACAATCTAGCTAGTTCCAACAAAAAGGATTCTTCCATTGGATATCTTTCATAGGAATCCTGAGGAAAAATGCATTATTTACTTGGGACTTTCCTGAAAGCAGGAATCTATACCATAAGCTGCTATCGAACCGAAAATCAAACCCTGACGTGCCTTTCCTTCCCGACTGTGCGTTCTACTTAGCTTTCGACTTTCCGTTGTCAAGCCAGCCCTTCTCAGGCCTTCTCTTATCAGGCCTTACTGTCAATAGTGCTAATTCGGTTCTGTTTGGCTTTAGTAGATGCATGCTGCTACTAATTGATGATAACGACGGAGAGAGAGTCGACACTACTTCTTTTCTATCTCCCCCAATACGTTCTAGCCTGACTTTCTACTTTGCCTTACCGTCACCGACCTTTCCTTGCTTTGCTTCAAAACAGGGTCGAATACGTCCCTTTGTGGTGGATCGACGAGCCTAGCCAGGAGTGTGGTTGGTGTCACCTCCCGTGCGCTAGCTGTGCCTTTGCCGGATGTTTATTCGCCCACTCCTTCACAGAGCGATGACTAAGAGCGGGGAATTCTGTTAGTAGAGCCTGAAAGTAGCGCTTGGTTCGATTCTTACCACGGACGGAGATACATTTCATCCATATCGCCGACCTCACATGGACGGAGATGCTTATCATATCACGGCTTCCAAAGATGCGGAGACAGGGGGCTACTACTGCGATCTACTGATCACGACTCTAGTTCACTAGCGAAATTCCCCTTATTCCGTGGCATCAGAACTTCCATTCTAGGCTTTCCGCCTAACCTAACACGGGTTTACTAGTTCAATTAGGCTCATTCCTAGGTAAAAAAAAAAAACAGACTAATAAGCATACCATTTTGCCCTCCCTTCTCCTTCGATGCCGTGAAGGTGCTCTTAATTAATCTAAGTAAGCCCTTCTTCGGGGCTAGCTGATTCGCCAACAGACAAGGACACGGTAAGCAGTGACAGACGGGATTGGTAATGCAATTGAGTTATAAGCATAACTTTAATTACTAGCATTAACAAAAGTTACAAGCATGATCAACATGATCCAAGGGAAAGGCAAGCAGGTAAGCTGAAGACTGGCCAAGGCAAACTTGGCCGGTAGTTGGAAAGAAAGAGGGTCTTGGGGGAAAGCAAGATAAATGGAAAGAGATAAAGAGAGAGCTGGTTAGATAGGGGCGAGGAGAGCTAGAATGCTAGTTGCGAAGAAAGCAAGAGAGCTAGGTTCGCTATACGGTCTTTCTTGCCGTTGTTTTCTAAGGTTTAATGCCTGGTCATTAAGGCAAACGATGCAATAATTACAACTCGAAATGAGCGTTAGTAAAGGACTGGTGTCACATCTGTATAGGAGTCTGGTGCTACTTTAGTGGCTGGCAGTTAGTCAGACAGAATAGACTGGACAGCCTCCGAGGAAGATAGAAGAGATTCTTTTGGAAGAAAAGCGTAAGCCGCACGCTAGACCAAGCAGGAGAGAGAGATTCCTATGAATGAAATCGTCGAGTAAAATGAATGCTATACAGAAAGTCCCGAGACACCCGAAGACGACTAGCGTCTGGATCTTAAGATCTCTATCCTTTCGCGAGAATAAATCTTTCCCAAAAAAAAAGAGATACCTGACGGCGCGTTATCTCCTTCCTGAGGTGGTAGAAGGACGAAGAAGCTAGAGCCGAAGACTCCATTCTTTCTATAGTCCGGTCCAGTGAGTGGCTGACACAGAGAGAAAGCTTGAAGAGAGGGCGTGGGCATTCTGTTGATTAGATAGAGGGCAGTGAGTGCTGCTTCAGCCCAATGGGTAGAATCTGCTCCTGGTAAGACTGAATATGGCTTCGATCAATCTTTCTTTCTACGGAATAGAAAAGAAAAGGAAACATGACATCATTATGAACATAAAGTCCCAAAGTATGGAATCCCAGAAAGAGACTGGCCCAACTTAAATGGGATATGATAGCTTCTTTATGGTCTAACATTCTTGCCAATGCATTATCCTCATTTTCAGCGTAGATAGAGTGGCGTCAACTCATTTAAGAAGATCAGTCTATGTCTAAGACAAAAGTCCATTCCAATTTCGCTTCTTGGCGACTTGTACAAGAATTCCCCCTTACTTACGAAGCAGAGATCTTTTCACTTTTTAATTAAATAAAAAAAAAAAAGGCCAGTCTGCGGTTTTTTTTTTGGAAACCGCCAGCCGCTTCCATTTTTTCTCTCTTCAACGATCGATCCCAACCGGAGCTTTCAAGCACAACTACAACTACTCCGATCTCCGGAGAGAATAATAGGTCTACGCGATGCTTCGAGGGCAAGCGGTCGAATCCGGACGTTTTGAATGAAAGAAGCTTTGCTTCAATCTTATATGCGTGATCTTCGCTTCGTGCTGCTGATGTGTCTTTTGCTTGGGATGAGTGCGTGGTGGGCCTTGCTTCCGGTTATTGATTTCTCGTCTACTTAGGTCTTGTTTAATCGCCTGAAAGAAAGAGAGTGAGCGCCCCTCTCGGGTGAGGAGGAATCCGCCTGGAGCGAGCCAGGTATGGGATCTTTCCCCATAGCCGCCTTTTCTTTATTCTTTATCGTCTGGTCTTTCTTTCGTATGGGACGTGGGATCTTTCCTTCAAAAATCCATTTACCTTGCTAGCCTAAGTTAAGACCCTTCTAACCAAAAGGAAACTCAGGAAAGCAGCTACAAAAGGAAGGGATGAGGCACTGACTGAACTGATAGGATGAAAGCCAAGGCTGATAGGCTTTGACTCTTTGGTGAGGTAAAACTACTCAAGAAAGAAGGAAATTGGCCTTAGCGATTCTTCACTCCGCTAACCAAGAGTGAGCTTATTCAAGTGGATAAGAGAACGGCGGACAAGGCGACAACTTGTGCAGCGGCAAGAGCGGCCTCAAGCACCGTCTTCTCGTATTCCTGAAAAGCTGAAAAGAGCTAATCCCGGCTTCCTTTCCCGCCTAACCCGGAGGCCCTTACTCCAAGACATGAAATCAACAGGAATCGGGAAGACTAAGAAGACTTTCTTTCGGATGTCACTTGCTATTGGCTGGGCAAGCTACTCCAACTTCAATTGTATTATTTTCTGGCTCGACTGTACCGACCGAACAGAGATCTAGCGAAAGGAATAAGAAGTAATATTCTATTCAATCATAAGATTCCCAATCACTTTCTGGAACTTAACTAGCTTTAGACCTTTTTCCCCAACTCGATCGAAGAGAGAATCGACGATCAAGGGTTTACCTTAGGACGACGGGACTATTTCATATATATTTTTTTTTACTTTATATTAATACTATATAAGTTCGTATTTTCATAGAATCGAATATGAGATAATGAATATTCCAACTATAACCAGAATTTTTATACTTATTCATTATTATTATATATATATCCTCAGGTGAGGGACTATCAATGTCTTCTGAAGTCAAGAATGTTACTCCTGCTAGACTAAGAATACAAGTGATAGCTCTGTAAACCAAAATAGATCTTGTATCTATAGCGTCATAAGAGGAAACAAGCATTTAACTGATTTAACTGCTTTGATCATTTGACTTGCTTGAAAGAAAGGAAATAGCAGGAATGAAACTAGATGCAACTGGCGAAAGGCATAAACTCGACACTTCCACTCTGGTTGCAGAGAAATATAACAAGAGAGAGGGACGTCGACCTATCCAACTACTGTACACTAGGAATAGGAGGAATGTCACTAAAAACTGCTGCTCCCACCCTTATTAAATTAACTACTTATAAAAGGTCTGAAAACTAACTGGCCCAGATAGCCTACTATAAGCAAGCTATAATAAGAACCTGCTCTCTATGCAGATGTTGCATATGTTGTATAGTTAGAATATGGGGACAATGGCTGGGCTGTAAGATAACTGTTAGATAGCTCTAGAAAGTCAAGATTGAAAATGCTAGCCCCTCCCCCCTACGCGCGTAGCTACAGATAGCCTTCTTGACGTATCCACAGATAGTTTATACTTATTCGCATGCCCGGGAGAAGGAACTTGCACTGGAAAAGAAAGAAAGAATAGAGCTAGATAGACTGGATGTAAGTACAAGTGAAACCCCAGCAAACTCCCATTTCTCCTGGGGAGTCTTACCTTTTTTCTCCAATCATTGAAACCCTTAGGAATGCAGTAACTTCCACTCGCTCGAAAGCATTAGAAATGGAAGGCGAAGGTTAAAAGACTGTCACTGTATTCCTAGAAGTAGGCACTGCAACTCAAATGACTGTATGGGCTTACCCTGGGCCTGCAACAACCGGTATTCCAACAGGAACTGCCCTTACCTTAGGACAGCAACTGTAGCTGTAGCAGGCGGGAGAGGGCCCGGAACTTAGCTTAGAATGTTCAATCAAAGGGTGAGCCGGGGATTACTATTATCTTCCTAATCCTTCTTTCGCACGTTAGACCCTTTTTGCTCCTATGGATAGAGCTAATGGGAATGCCATTACTTCCACGAAAGCTTGACTGCCCGGCCTAGCTATTGGCTGCCTAAGCATCGAGTTCAAATCCTTATCCTCTTAAGATTACCCCTACATTCCAAGATCAGAGGATGATAAAGACTTAGCTGCCTTAGCGGAAGCATCGGATTCGGATGGTTCAGCCAAAGTTAGTATCCCCGATCCCGACCTAGTCTTAGCACCCACGTGAGGGGATCTTTCCTGCGGAGGGCATGAGGGAGTGAGACTGAGAACCTCATGCTGGCCGTCTTATCCGCCCTAGATTAGATGATTGGTAAATGAAAAACAGGAACTTGGGTACACTTCTTTTTAAGCATGCGTAGGAAAAGTTTGAGCTCCGCCTTCCTACCCGCCATTTCATGGTTGTTTCAGAGGGGATGATGAAAGAGATAAAGAAGGATCTTGATTCCCAAGCGCTTAGTTGGCCTCATGGATGATCGGAATGAGGGGGTTCTACTTCTTGTTGGCAAGCCACTCGACCTTAGTATCGCATAGTAGTTCCAGTCTCCAATAAGCATGGGTCTCCTCACTTATCCCTCTCCCAACCGGATCTCCTTTATTATGGGTTCAAAGCCTATATGCTCGCTCTTGCCTATGCTCTCGATGACCTGTCCATACGCTCGCTTCTGCCTATGCACTCGAAATAAAAAAGTCCATACGCTCGCTTTCAATCTCGTGTTCGTATCGTCCAGTGCTCGAGTGATCGGATGCCCTCGTTCTGGGCTCGCTTTACTCCGGGCTCGTACACTTTTCACGATCCAAGGATCAAGTACTACGCTCGTACCCTTCTCGAGGGAAGAAGCCCTCCTACCCTTTACTCGAGCGATTAAGGAGCTCCTACTTCATGCTCAATTCTGTCAAGCGCCGGCCTTTATGCTCGACTAAGAAGCTCATTCAGGCGCTCGTCCTACTTGATCGATTAAGTACTGCCGCTCGTATCCGTGACGCTCGAGAAGCCGCTCGTACCCTCGGCCATACGCTCGTACTTTTTTTACTGATCGAGTCACGCTTCGGCCTTGACTTCCTCCCTTTTGCCAGTTTCACTAACGGAGATTGACAAATCACACTTTGACTACGGGGAAAGATACACCTTCAACAGAGAAAAGACTACTCATATCCAGGAAAAGTCGAGATAAGCCTAACGGAACCAGAGTCGATGAACCTCGAACTACTACTACTAACAAAGAAAGAGAGACTAATTACCTTACAACTCTGCCTATTCCGAAATCCATTACCTGCCTAAGATGCCAAGTCGGGGGAGAATCTTAAAGGCACATAGTCGACTTACCTTCGAACGAATAGGACCAAAAAAGAATACGTCCCTCATCGAGTGATCGGACATTGATCGATTCAGGACTGAGCCCCTCAGGCCTTACCGATTAGGCAGGAAAACGACCTTTCTGGCTATCTTCGTCCTGGGGGGGGCTTAGGATTCAGTACTTATCGCTTAGGAAAAAGACCCTTCTGGCTTAGCTGCTCATCCTGTAGGCACTTAGCTCGAGACTTCGGGTCTCGTACAGTGGCTTACAAAGCAGCTTACTAGCGCTTTCAAGTGGCTTAGGCTTGCTAAAGGATGGCCATAAGCTGGCTTTTTTGGAGCTTAGCCTAGGATAGTACCAGAAAAGGTCCGCCCCCTCCCCAAACCTCTCCCCGATCGGTCCTTCGTTACGCTCTCATTTCCTAACTTTGACTCCCGTGTGTGGTTACCTCGCTCGAGACCTGCTCGATTGATTAAGTCGGACTTGCTCGATTCAAGGGATGAGTTCGTCCAGTGCTCGCTGTACTCGAGTCCATCGCTCGTCCTTGCCAACATCGAGCAAGTACGCCTGAATCGAGAAGTCAAGCACGAGCTGAAGCCCCTATCACGTAAGGCTCCCTCGAGCTTGTACGAAGGAAGGACTTATTTAGAACTCATTCGAGCCCCTGACATCCGGTTACGGTACTTACCGGCTAGACAGAGACAGAGAGAGATTGAATTATTAACAGCCAAGACAGATCATAGGCCAGAAAGGTCAGTCTTTTATCTTTGCGTTGCTAGGCGTCTTAGTGTAGACTTACTTAGGACTAGTATGGTGAGCTCGCTACCGTAGACTACGCGTTCAATTGCGGTTGGCTCGTTACGTGGACTTGAAGACTAAACACTCGCAGGCTTTCTGTCTAGATTCGGATACCGCTCGCGGGCTGTTCGCTCGCACTGAATCTGCCATCAAGCTTGCGAAAGGATATTTTAAAATCAGAGCTCGACAATTCATCTTTACCCCCCCTTCACTCGCTATTGATTTGCTCTATAAACGCGTGAGCTCACTTGCTTTGAGAATCCATCCGCGGGCCTTGCTTTCTTTCTCTTTTCCTCCGAAGGTCTTTTCCTGTTGTTTGAGAGAAAGCGTAGTGCGCGTCCGCTCTAAGCATCTGCATCCGCGCGCTCTCATTCGCGTATTCTAAATACAAGTAAAGACTAGAGCGGAGCGCATAAGGCACTCAAGCGTGCTTCAAGTGAGAAAAATTTGATAAACTTATTCGCTTACGCGCACTGCTGCTTCCACCTTTCGTACATTTATACTGGTCCAGACATTCGAATAGCGAACGAAAGACCAGGAGATTGGATCTAGAAAGCACTTCACGCAGGGTTGACGGCAGTGTGGCCCTCATTCAGCTGGAAGTAGGAAATCAATCCCGGCACGACCGATGACTTAGTCTCCTTCTCCGCTTCGACTCAACCACCTAACCTCTTAGAAAAGATCCGATAGATAGCAGCTACCTAAGGCGCTTTTAAGCCCTTCACCAATCACGGTCTTTCATCTAGTAAGTCCTAGTACTATGTTCTCCAAGCTTGACTAATAGAATAGGCAGGCCTTTTAGAGAGCAGTAGAATTAAGGGTTAGCTCTGCCTTGTTGTGATAGGGGGGTGAGGGGAACTGCTCAGAAATGTTTTAGAAAAGCCGAAACCAGTGCCATCCTCAAATAACCCAATGGGCGTACGAATATCCGCTTCGAAAGGACCAAGAGAGTCTTTATCTCCGCTACTCTTCGCATCTCGAAAGAGAAATGGTAACGGGGAAGGTGCGGAGCGGCGATTGACCTAATAGGAAGACATGGGCCATTACTACTATGGTGACACCTATAGCTGTCTCGAATTCTAAAAGCTTAGAAAGGCAAGTGTTAACTTGTGTAAGGAGATATTTCAACATACTTTTTTCGATGAAAATGGGAGAACTTGAGGAAGCAAGAACTCTTAGGCAACTCGAAAAGGAGCGAATTGACTGCCATCCCCACCCAATAATCTTTCCCTATTAGCTTCTTCCTTAGTTACTGTTTTACCTTCCCTAAGGCGGTATAACAATAAGTAAGGAGCGCCCCTAAGGTAAGGGCGGGGGGTAGGCGGAGACTGTTTCTGAGGAACGAATCTCCGTAGCTCAGTACTTCAAGCACTGCCTTTCCGTCTTTCTTTTCTTGAAGATACCTATAATAGGAGGCTGATAGTAGTATAGAGAGGATCGAAAAGCCAACGACGAAGGGAAAAGACAGAGTGGAAAAGAGGGAGTAGACGAGAGGCCCGAGAGTGGCCAATATCCCTGGTACTGAACAGCGGGATGACTACAAAATCTTCTGAAACTTTTTCTTGTTCCGTTCCTGATCAACTTGTGGAAAAACAACTAAAGGCAATAAAAGAAGAGTCCCCGCGTCCCAAGCAAGCAAACCGAACTTCCTCTGATTGGTTTGTGGAAAAACTAAGGGGCCGAAGGAGCTCTTGAAGGAGCCCACCTCGAATACGCTACTTCTAAAGCTCTCCTTGCTCCATCTCCTTCTTTTCGAAAATCGATGTGGGGGTGATAGTCCGAGTTAAGCATATAGCTAGTCTTCCTTCTGAGCTAAAGGAATGCTTACCGAAGGGCATATCCATCCTATATTATATATAAGTCCTAGGGAATTGATTTGATAAGATCAGCTGGCCGGTCATCAGCGATAAGGGAAAGTTAATAGAGCTTGTCCGGCACAGCACATGCGACGTCCTTCCCCACTGAATCCGTTCGTTCGGAAAAAGAACTCTTTTTTTTTCCCACGGCTGAGACAAAACGCCCCCTACTTGCTCATTCGCTCATGGCTCGCCCCTGTAGCTGTTGGGCTTATGCACTCAGGTGCGCTAAAATACGTCATGGTTTTTTGGTTTTCTGGGTAGTCACCGGAGCCATAATAAAATCAGACCTGTGAGACCTCCCAGGATCCAGCTTGGAAAAGCTATTGGATTATCTGTCAATATGGGTGGCCGATAAAACAACCCTCGAAGAAGACACGATGTCAAAACACACATTTCCATAGAATGCCGTACTTTACTTATAAAAATTAGAAATCGTCGATGAAAATGACGGAAGTTTCGACAACCGGCCCATCGAAGAGCTCCTGGACTTGCGCATCAGGCTTTAAAGCAAGCTACCGTGTGGTACCAGTAGAGCTGCTCGAGCCACATCTTAACCCAATTGACGGTACGCTCAAGGATTTCCACTTCCCGGTGAGATCCTCAGGTTTTTCCTTTGGCTTTCACTCTCGTCGGACGTAGTCAGTCCACTATCAGACCCTTCGACGTGACGGATTGAGGTTGCTTGCAAGGCCCCGCCCCAACCAAAAGTCTAATGGGAGTGGAAGTGGAGAAGAACGGCCAGGTTTTCCCAAGACCACAAACAAGCGTTCGAGAACGCCGATGCGGAAGCGAACTAAGAGTCCGATAACCAGCTCCACCTAAACGAGCAAGTACACTTTCTTAATTGAGTACTTGTCACGAAGGAGAGCTAATCCCAGAGTCCATCTGGACATTCTCTATGCTCGAACTGATACTGGAGATAAATCTAAAGTACCCCCTCGCTCGCACAAAGAATCTCTTAGCGAACTCAAAGACCCCTGTGTTAGAGATCAAGGACTTTTGGTGAGAAATAGCACGTCCCAAATCCGCTAACACACTCGCATACTCAGAAGCAACCCGCGATAACAATGTCATCACCTAATACAGCATAGGCCTGAAACCGGCGACCGGGATAAAGCCGCTCCGCTGCCAACCACACTACCATATGATGTGATAGTGTGAACAAAGGCCAAAACAAGAAGAGGGGGATCCGAGAGGTTGCCCAGTTACAAAGCAGACAGCTGCCGGCTTGGGTAGCACTGATAAAGTTTTATACCCCCATGATGTAGTCTGGACACGGAACTTGCCAAGGTAGGTCCAAAGAAATTGACATGATTGCCATTAACAACGTTAACGGCCACCGATCCGTAGCGTTCATCATAGCAATAATAAACATCACTGAACCTTTTAACCGGGACAAAGGTCCCTCTCTCTTGATTAAACCATCGGTCGGTAAACGACGGAGAATTTCAATCATGGTACGGGCCCTCTGATTTAAAAAAAATGGCCTATGGCAAAGATCCTTCTCTTCCCCCCACCCTCTTCCACTATTCCAATCCTACTGAAATGAATAGTCAATTCCGGAAGGGAAGCCGGTAAATACCTTCCCACGCACCTTTCGAACCAATCAAGGTCACGCCCAGAAAGTCTTCATAGGATCATAGGCGTATCCCAAAGCATGCCTGCTTTCAGACGCTCGTGCTTCTTTCGAGGCCACTAAAAGGTACTTTAAATCAAACTGAAAGGAAATAGCTCCTAAAGACTGAGTCCCTTCAACTTAATTAGCGTATGTAACCATAGAACGAGTACAGCAAAGAGGGAAGGTTTCGGGAAATAGAGGGACTCTTCCCGTATTGCAAGCAACCTTAAGAAAGCGTTCAGTCCCCCATGCTTCAAAAGTAAATTCTCAACTACCGTTTACCTTTTTTTTAGTATGAGCTCTCTCAATGAAAGCGTTTCGGCGGGGCTAAGTTGGTTAGAGTTCTGTTCGCCAGAAGTAGCGTCCCGGTGGAATAAGTCGAAGTTGCGGGATCCTGGGTACAACGAGACCGAAACTACGGAAGGAAATGGGAGCCCCACATCTGATGTGAAGTGAAGGAGAGCTCGCGGCGATTCCATTCTGTGGGCGCCAGAATCACCGATCTCTTCGCATTTCACCGCTCCACCGGAAATTCCCTCTGCCCCTACCGTACTCCAGCTTGGCAGTTTCCACCGCCTGTCCAGGGTTGAGCCCTGGGATTTGACGGCGGACTTAAAAAGCCACCTACAGATTGATTCTAAAAAGAAGAAATAGAAGTAACGGCGAGAGTGGGTCCCGTGACTTCCCGGCCAGAGGAGAGGTTTCAGTCAACTGCTGCCCCTCTTCCGGCTTTGAAGCAAGTGACGGGGTCGGTTTCGGAAAAGCAGCCGAGACTCTGTGCCTAGTTAGGTTAGAATCGTTGAGCGAGTCACCACTTAGGACTTTGAGGTGAGCAGTTTTAATATGAATGCTTCTGGAATCACTTTCGAATCTGATCCCGTTGGTTGGACGGACTAGGCCCTCCAATTCATGAAAGAGGTGAAGGAGGATAGGCTCTGAAGCCCGGTCTCAGGCAAGAAAGAGAAAGAAAGAAAGACAATCACGACTGTCTGGTCTGTCCGTTCCTCAAAGCAAGGAGCGGAACCCTACCTATGATGACTCACTTTAGGTTGAACCTGATCTGAGATCTCTCCCGTCTTCAAAAACCAAGCAATGAAGCCAACTCTCACCTTCGATTGATAGATGAAGAGCCCCGCCAAACCAATGAAAGTTGAGAAAGATTTTTCATCTTGAAATGAAGCTAAGAGCGCATCTGGTCTTCACGAAAAAAGCGACGGGTTACGGGCTCATCTCATATGTCCGATTCAGGCATCTCTCTTATTGACGCAATTGGAAGATCAGGATTTTTTTCTCAAGCGGGATCAGATCCGGCTTTAGCGAGAACAGCTGTAATTGAATCGGGAACGGAAAGACTTCAAGTCAGAAAGTCAGCCTGAGAAAAAGCCCTTTCTTGATCTATGATATTTGAAGAGATTTTTTTTGATCTCTTAGAGGCCTTCGCTTTCTAGATTCAATTGAGGTCTAAAAGTCGATTCGGGAACGGACCCGATTCATGAACAGGGGAAGCATAAACTATAGATTCTCCAATCCCTTGACTTTCTCTTCTCTTGGTGGTGAATGAGTTAACCCGCTAGACTAGAGGGAATCGGCCAGCCGCGCCCTTCCATTAGCAGTGAGCTTTAGTCGACCAGAGGAAACTGGGGCATAGGTGAAGGAACGAGAGCCACTCCACTATCTCCTCGGGCATCTTCCAGCGCTGGCCCTGTTTCGGCTTATAGCAGAGCAGCAGACAGGTGAGAAAGAGGAGGATCGAAAGAAAGCAAGAACGAAAGTCTGTGATATACGAGATGGGAATGGAGTTGTCCCAACCTGTCTTTGATTCCAGGATCGATAGCAGCTCGACTTCCGGCATTGATGAGCTAGAGGAGCAAGCAGAACGGGAAAACAGGGACAGAGGCAATGAGTTCCACTGCCATCCATTACTTCAGTTAAGTGCACGCCTTCCGGTAAAGGAAGTCCGGGCCATCAAGTAATCAAGCAGCAAGTTCAGTCTTTTCAGGGCGAGCTGACCGCAGAAACCGTAGACTTCCATGATGAACCCACCTTAGCCACCTCCGATCAGACAGAAAGATGCGATCGTTAGAGATTCGACGATTCCCGGTTGGACCTATTCAAGCGATTGAACGAGATACTCGACAACTAGAAAGACGCACTTGAATACTGAATGCTATGAGTCGAGAGAGAAAGAATGAATATCACCAACCATAAAGACGATAAAAGAAGGCACTCCCGTTCCCCCGAAATCATCTTCTGTGCGTGGTTATCCAATCATGATGTGGTAGGCTTAGTAGGGCTCGAACCTACAATCTAACCGTTATGAGCGGTACGTTTCAACCAATTAAACTATAAGCCCCTACGGATCTCTACATGCAATTCGCTCACTTCGGGAAGAGCGGACGGAAGGCGACGGGGAGGCCTTTGCTCTATCTGCTTCTTCCTCTTCTCAGGAATGAAGAATTAGATAAAAAAAAATGGATTATATTATTATATATATAATATTCTATATCTATTATTAGAATTAATAATATAATTAAGCAAGCGGCCCTTTTGCGACTCAAACTGCCGGTACGCTTTCCGGCTCGCAACGACTCAAACGGGCGGAGGCTCTCTATTTGCTTGCACTGCCGGCTGTTCGCCTTTAGTTAGAAGTAGAAGTCGCTCTTTGCCCCACACTTCTAAAAAAGTATGGATTAATTAAGTAAGAAAAAAAAACTTGGTTACGGGAACCGAAGGTTAGGCCGACTACTTACTTTCTCCTTACCCTTAACAGGATTGTCTCCTACCGATCGAGGAAAGGCTTAGAATCCATGCTTTGACCGGTAATGTCCAATCTAAGAACGTCTTGTGCCTTTTCCTGGGCCCCCTTCATTCTGACTTAGCTAATTCAATTCTTTCTATTTCTAATGGGCTTATACTTTTTTCTATATCCCCTGAGAAAAGAAAGTCCTGCTATATCTAATGTATTTTTTCCAGGACCGCTTGCTTCTGATCGCGCTTTAGAGTCTGTGCCGGTTGATGATCCTCAGTCGCAAGGTCAAAGAGGGTCTGATTTCTAGCATCTATGAAATCACTAAGTCTGGTAGGCTTCTGCACATGAAAGGCGTAATGGTTCATTCAAGATATTATATTTTCTGTCAGCTGCTGAAAAGAGGCTACAGAGGCCGGTCTGACGGTACCTGAACCAAACGACCGCAGGACCATGTAAAGATGGAACAAGTCTGGCCAACAAGCATAGGACTCAAGTGTAAGCGAGCGCTGTGTTCTCGGGTGTGCTGAACTTGGATGAAGGTCGACCAGACCGCCTTTCCCTGAAAGGTTAAAAAAGAGCGCTTATAAGACAGATGCCATAGGAAAGACATTCTGGCTTTTTGACTTGACTGACTTCTATTCCCTAGCCTTAACGCTGCCTTAGCTGCCACAAGACGTTCAAGCACTGCGAGTCGTGCTTCTAGCGAGGAAGCACTCCTCTATAAATTGCACCCACATAACATAGGGAGTCTTACTCGCCGATCGAATTATCTGAGAAGACCAATCGTCGAAGCTATTTCCCACAGGAAAGGAAGTTCTCGACTGAAACATGTGTGAACCGTAAACCGATCCCTCTTGATAGACCTACTTACGTCACTCGAGCTTATCTCTGTTTCCGGTTGAGCAAGACAATCCCTTGAAAAGGCGCATATCTCCTTTCATTTTTGATAACTCCAGCACCTGGGATTACCGGGTATACTACAGCACCAGGTTAGAGGGAATTATAGAACAGAACGCGGGGTTGGCTGGTTTGCTTATGCTATCCCGCTTCCTCTAGCTGGTTTAGAACCTTCCCATACTGATAATGAAATAGATCTAGCTCTAGTACCAGGTCTACCCCCTACTCTAGAACCTACAGCGCTGGTGGGATTACTAACTACGCATACATACCGTCACTTTAGCTCTAGAACTCGAAAGAGGGGCTTACTTGTTGGCAGGTTGGCTTCTTCTATCCTCACCTTGCTTCCTTTAGGCGTGTGCAATCAGTCTTGCTTGCTTTACCCTATTGCTATTGCTAGCATTAGCACTACCTCGACGTCCCACAGCTGATTCTCAAGCAGCAGATTCTGGGCATGGAGATCCAATTTCTGATTCACCTGTTCCAAGGAAGAGATAGAATATCTAATTCAATTAGCAGATCAGATGTAGCATTAGTTCTTTAATACTTTATTTAAGGTGCGAATGCGGGAAGGTGCCTAGCCTTTACATATGAATCTGACTCTACCTTATTCAATTCAAGTAGGCTGTTTTCGGGATAGTGCTAACCTTCCTAGAATATAAGTCTTTCGATATAATAATCTAATCAGGCTAGAATCTTCTTCCTTTCTATCCCTTGATGTGAAGAAAGGGGAAGGGATCGTCATGCAAGAACTAGAAGAGGCTCCTCTAAGAGGTGGTCCTTCCTTCTATTGATCGGTTGAGTCGACGAGAGCTTTCCGAGAGATTCTCATAGATCGGATGATCCCACGACCTATTCTCAGTTGGGGAATCTTCCTGCGACTAAGCTATTTGTCTGGCCAGTCGCTTCTCTGTGGGCTCTTGGGAAAGAGTCTCATCTGGGAATGAATTAGTAAAAAACAGTACCAAAGAGGGCGGCAAGAACTCCTTTTTCCATGAGCTTTGGCTACTTACTTTAGGTCATTAGTGTCTCGTCAACTGGATGGGATATTCATTCTTAGGGCCTTGAAGTGGAAGAAGCCCCGGCTGACTAAGCCAATGAAGAGAGAATCAGGCAACGTACTGAAATGGGATGTGAAAGGTGAAAGCCTTACCCTCCACACTCTTTTAGAAAGCTAGCGCCATCTATCTGTCAGCAAAGCCCCCCTTTTTTTAATAGTAATATAAAATCAGACATGAAGGGGAATCCAGTCTTAAAAGCTCATCTGACCCTTCTTCCCCAGTTCCTAGAAATGCCATCAAACCCGCTTTCCCACTCCCTGAAGCCGAAAACTAGATTTTCATACTGGGCTACTAAGTTAAGTATTAAACTGCCCGAACCCGCCCTATTGAAAGTTCTATCATCAGTTCATTTCTATCCCCGCCCCGAGGAAAGCCCTACCTAATAGCTAGGGTTTCGGTTTCGTTAGCGTCAGGCGAAAGAAGGTAGCACTTGAGTTGCCTCCGATACCATAGGGAAGCGGCCATAAAGTCTTGGAGGCATGGGACAAAGTCTACTGTATCTACTGTTCCAGTCACTCGCTTCAGTAAGTTCCGCCTCGATCATAGCTCTCTGCTCCGAGCTATGCACCATCTGCACTTCCCGTTCAAGTATCTCGGACCGCCGTGAAGGTATCTGAGGAATGCTGCACAATCAGACTCATCTCTCTTATCTACAGCATCCGCGGCAGACGATGTTTCACTTATAATCTGAGACAAATTCAATAGTTCCGGCTGAGAAGACCACCAAAGGGAATATCCAAGGTACACGCAGGGCAAGAGTCTATTTACCATATCGGACAACGGATATCTTTCTTTTTCAACCTTCAGGCTCGGACCAAATGGTTCCAGTATAATTCTGTGAGAACATGGCAAAAACCTCAAAAGGAATGGCTTAACTGGGCAGAGCGTATAGAGAGTGATGACAAGATTGTCGAGATTTTGAAGAATGTTGGCATCTACGAATGCATTCCATTTTCCAAGCAAAATATCCCCGCTCGATGATCGCTGTAGCCCTTTGCTTCTTGAGCACATCTACCCTTTGACTTCGGCTTTGGGTTGATTCCATTCCTTCGGTCATGGACGTGTCCTTGTTAACTAGCTTGCCATTCTACGGACTGGATGTGACTGTGGATATGTTGACTACTTGGAGTGATGTGAAATTTAATGCAGATAATACACATATCTCTTTCGGCTCCTGCGCTCGTAGCGAGATGGGGAAAGGTGAGATAAGAGGTCAGGAGCATTGTGCCTTTCTTCTTCACTTTCTTAGTCATCATCTTCTTTGTAATCCAAAAAGTATGATGTCTAAGGAATATGGCCATATTGCCATAGCTTTGGCCTCAGGCCGTCTCCCCCCTTTTGTCCTTTATCACCTTTACAGAAGTGACAAAAAACCTTTCAAATCTTTCTTCTCCAACTCCTCTTAGTCCGCCTACTACTATTATCCCTTCTCTTCGACCATCGACCCTGCTCCTCTGGCATTAAGGCCAGGAAAGGAATCAGTGCCAAAAGCGGCTACGACTACGAGAGCAGTCAGCCTTATAACTTTAACACCGGTTACGTTCTTCTTGTCTTTTGCAGCGGTTAGGAATTCAATAGCAGTTGATTCAATTGCTAGTCTGACAACGGCTTATTCTTGAACAAGAACCATGGCATTCTCTGCCTACTCTTATTCTATGTCATTTGCTTGCCTTAGTAAGCCTTCAGCTCTTCGAATACAAAAGGGATTAGATTAAGTCAGTTACTTCCCTGCCTTTCCCGACGCCTCTGGCTCCCTTGCTTCTAGACCTCAAAACAGCTTATTCGATCACAGTTGATTCCGTGCCTGAATGTGAAGTCTGTCCCGTGATCCGATTAGTGGCATGCCCTTTCTCCTAGTGCCGTCACTTCCTAGCAGACATCTGTCCATTCAATCGGAATGGATATTTCTAGAGGTATACGTGATTTAGCGGTATCCCACTTCTCTTCCTGAAAGTAGATACAAAAAGGAACGCTCTTTCTTACTTATTGATTGTACGGCATTCCATGCAATTTCAACTTAGTTTCTATTCTGTCGAGAGGGAAAGCCAGCGAATCAACATTATTGGACACAAAGAAAATTCACTCTTTCTTCTAATCAACAGAAAGGGAGTGTTGAATTGGGACAGGAAACTCTCATAAGCCAGCCAACAAGCCTAACCGTCCCTATGTCATCGGGGTCAGATACCCTGTAGCCCCTCTTCCCCTGCTGCAGCTATTGAATCCGGAATAATGCAATCAATCCTTACTTATTATACCAACATAAGCATAAGACAGCAAAGAAGATATGATATCCCCGAATCGAAAGCCAGTGCCAGCTACTCCTACTGCTATTGATTAAAGATCGACAATCTATTCGCCAAGGGACAGCCTTCTTTTCTTTATATTTTATATACTGATATATGAATTTTAGAATAAATAAAGAGAGGGACTCTCAACAACGAAAACTGACTCGACAGCGACACTTGACTCCTCCACAAAAGAAATTGCCTCGGGGAAGAACGAGAAACTGGCCTCTTTGGTGGCATTGGCATAGAAAAACTACCTCCTTTTCTCTCTTTTTCTTAAGCTTAACCCCTGACTGAGCTCTTAGCTTTCAGGGCATTGCCCGCTGACTAAGACGACTACTGCCTAAGAGGCTACACTGTCTAGCTTACTTACTACCATGCGGCGCTTACTATCAACAGAACCCGGCCGCGCCATCCCTTCGGGTCGGGCTACCCGCTCTTCCTTTGCCGACACACCCCCTCTTACTCCTTTTCAGGAAGAAGGGACGAACTCCTCCGCTTTTCCCTGAGAAATGACTGACTAAGCTAAGATAAGATAAGAATCCGGGGGGCGACGGGCTACATAATTCCCTTACAGAGTTTTGGGACTGAAAATGAAAAGAAAAAGCTCGTTCTCCAACGGGTTGGAAGCGCCTATTGGCTAGGAAAGGAGCTACCTTAAATTAAAGGCAAGAAAGACTTTTTTTTTGGGGTCCTTGCTTACTAACATAGAAGAAGCAGGAACAGATTCAGCATCTAAGGACTGAGATGAATCAGAATCTTAACAAGAAAGTTTCTTTCCTTACTTTGATCGCGTTTTTCCGACCAGGTCAACACATTGGGGGCGCCCCTTTTTTGTTATTTTTAAGAAGGAGACAGAATCACGATCAACCGGCTTCTTGACATTGGCATAGACTCGCTAAGGCTTGGCTTCCTAACTCAATAATAAGCAGGCTTGCAGACCTTGGTCTATGACCGATATAGGCGAGTTTATGCCACTTTGAATCCACCGAATGGGATCTTTTCTTACGCCCCCGTGTCTGAGGGACCTTGTCTCCTGTGCCTGATATACCCGTATTGGAACAAAGGACTTCGCCCCTGTCTTAGCTGCTTTACTTAGCGGCTTTAGGACCATTTCGGGCCTATGGCACGGCACCGCCTCTTCGGACCTGTATTAGCTCTTAGCTCGGTTAGAACATTGCGAACTTCCCCGCCTAGCAAGGTTGGTGCGAGCCTCCCTCCACAGTAATGATCTTCCGACCCATACATAAATAGGTCGCATCTTTGGGCACTTACTCTTGCAGCATCAACCGCTCAAGAACCATACTAAGACCCTTTATTGATCGAGGAAGTCCCTTGGGACATAAGAAAAAAGTAGATAGCCCTTCCACAGACGAAAGAGCTCAAGGCTTCTTAGCGGTCTAGCTTCGCTACCTGCATTCCTGAGTGAGGAAAGACCCGTGCTGGGTTAGGCATACTCCTTGGTTGTTGACCTTGGGTTTGGCCGAAGACCTATTACTGGAATAGGGACTACTCGGGCAAGACTATTAAGACCTTGCGCCTTCCAGAGAGATGAGAGGTCTCAACGAGCCTTTATAGGATAGGCTTGGTTTGGTACCTTTATAGGTCCCCGCCTATAGTATAGAGTATAGGCTCGTTTTCTTTCATATATAGATAGGTTCGTTTAACGCTTAGCATGACTGTACTTGGCTATACAAAATACAAAGAAGGCTTCTTCCCTTAGAACAAGTGAAGCTCGCTTATTTCACTCTCTTCAACAGAAAAGGAAATAGGAAAATCCTTGATCGTAGATCGATAGAAGGGAATTAAAATTACTTGAAAATCTTTTGCTTTTCTTTCCTTAAGGGCTAAGGTAAGGGCATCAATCGAAAGATTTGAGCTAGTTCATCCAACCTCACTTACTTAATTAGTCTTGAATTTGAAGGGAAGCATCACTGGTCATAACCTCCTTGCTAGCTCATGAAAGCCGGTTACCGAGTGTTCTAACCCGGCAAGAAGGCCTGCGCAAAAGAACGAACAACGAATGGAAGGCAGCATCCTGTGTCGAAGGCATGTTCCAGTAATTGGTGTAAAAGATATGCTTTATGGTCAAGGTTGGATCAAAGCCCTTCCTTTTTTTTCGCTTCAATGCCTTTTGACGACAGCTCAGGAAGTAACAAAGATTGCTTTGAAATGATCAAGTCAATTCAAGGATCCTCTTGGAACGCTTTGACTCGAGTCGCTCCTTCATCACATTTAGTATGTGACTTGAAGGGTCAAGCAGATAAAGACTCGTCTACCGATCCGAGAGGGAAGGTTTCAATCTTGCAATCAATAGAAATTGACTTTCTTTGGTTTGGGAAGGGGCGGTCACCCGAAGCGGTGTAACTTGATAGTCTTTTAAAGAGCGGAATTACTGCAGAAGTATAGGACGCTCACTCTCGACTCGGCATTCTTATGAAGAAAAAAGAGATTTGAGCAGACTTAGAGACGAGACTAGTGAAATTAGTTATGGGCCATATGCCCTTCATTGTTGAAGAGCTCCTTTCTTGATCTAGCATCAGATAGGGAGGCAGCGGGAGGGAATACTATAACAGACGAAGTTCTCGGACACAGCAAGCTCCATCTAGATCTAGACCCACACTGCCGGTCCCGCATAAGCACCTTTCTCGAGGCCACCCTGGAATGTGTATATAATAATAAGATTTTTAGCCCCAACAGAACCTAGGAGAGGAGAATTTTCTGGGACTAGCCCGCTTTCCCTGACCTGCCTAACTGTTCTGTCTGATAAAGCAACTCGAACAAAGCAAAGTGAGAAGAGCGGAAGTCAGGCCACTCGATAGGGGAAGAAGAAGGTCGAGACTGTGATGCTGACTGATCTTCATACTGGCCTGATGCTGGAGTGGCCATGACCATATCTTTAGTCTTGGGCTGCATAGTGTTCGGGTCTCCTCAGAAATTAACTCTGAAAGAGTTGCTTCAAGATTTTGGGACCCTGTAGACCATGTGTTCCGCTTAGGGGAAGATGAGTTGACTCCACAAAGAAGAAAATTCTTGCCCCTCCCACTGCTACTTTCACTGGTTAAAACCCATAGGCAATTGGCACAGGATCTGATGCCCTTACTTCGGCTACTAGCTTCACAGAAAGGAAAGATGCTTCAGAGCTTAAGCGAAGCGATCTGTCTTTCCGCGATTAAAAAACTTCTCTTTTTCCCTTTGACTTTTTTGTAAACTCCTTTCCATCAATCCGATCTCTAAACCTCACCTGAAGTGAGCTTCTTCGAACCTCGATCAACATTCCTTGGCGGCCTTATCTTGATGTTTTCCCCTTCATTCAATGAAATAACCGTACTTACCTCTTTTCGAACTTCCTTCCTGCTTTCATAGCTTCTTTTCTTCCTAGCTTCCGGGCTGACTACCTCTTTGAGGTGATCGTAGACCATCATTTCAGCTTACTACGACCGATGGGATTGGACGCGACGCACCTTCTTCTTTTATTTATATCCCGGTTGATAAAACACATCCCTTACTGCTGTACCCAATGTCGCTATCGTACTAGCCGGCGCTAAGGATTCACTAACCGTTACTGATTTATTCCTTTGAGACCTTCCTGCCATGGCATGGCTATGATTCGAATCTAAAACTTAAAAGTATGGTTGGTGAGCTGAAAGCGAACTGTTGGAGTAGATTAATTCAATAACCCTACTTGCCCTTGCGCCCTTACTGTCATTCTCGGGCTATTATCCCGCAATCTTATTTCTTTTTAATTAATTAAATATCTTGGGATTCCATTCCCATTTCTTTTCTTTCCCACTACCCCTCGTTTTTGCTTTCTCTTTGCGACCTGGGATTACTAGCTTCAGAGAGATTTTTTCATTAACCGTACTTCGCGCTTGCACTTTTGGTTCAATCAAAAAAAAAGGTCTGCTCTCCCGTTGCCATTTAAAGGAACCCTTAACGGCCTCGCCCTTAGCGGCCTCTATTACCTGGCTACCAAAGAAAGATATGAAAAACCCATTCCTTTGCGCCCTGGAATCCGAGCTTACTGGATCCATTGCCCTTAGCGGCCTCTATCAATTTCCGCAAACCTTCCAACAGCAGGGCAGGTGCTTTTAAGCGGCTCCTTTCCCTTCCTTCGAATCACTGAACTCAACTATACCGGGAAATAGAAGGTTAACAACCACCATCAGAGGTTCCTACCTTCCCAGCTCTACCAGGAATGGCTTGCTCTGTCGTTCAACTCCTTGCCTACCCCTTTTTTTTCGTCCCTGCCCATCTGCTTCGGCTATTGGTCTAGAAATGGCTGCAAGAGACTGCTCTGTGGGCCTAAGAACATCGGCTCTGTACAGGACTAGTACGTGGGAACATAAAATGTACTTGCTCATCTACTAGGAGCTTAACACCCTAAACTCATAGTCTTGCTTCGACTTTCCGAAAAGTCAGGTACGTAGCCGAAACCGAAAGTCTTAAACAGCCTTCCCCACCAACCCTTCCTTCTGGTTTGGCTATTGAATCTGACTCGATCCATTTCTTTTCACTGGTAACAGCAAATGTACTAGCTCCACTAAAAGCTCTAACAGGTGCGGAGCGAGCTCTTAATTCCATAACAGACCTTGGTCTTTGTCGCTCTCCGTTACTTTGACAAGTCAGCTCATTCGCCTTCTTATCTAGAAGCCTGGACTCCAACCCATCGCTTAACGCTCTCTTTCTTCTATTCGAAATAACCTCCTATTTATGGAATATTCCTGGGGCAAGAAGGTTTCTAACCTGTAAACCACTAGCTACGCAACCATTGCTTCCTAGCAGCTCTCTTACTAGCTGATGACTACCTTCCTAGGTAAGTAAACACCTCAACGACTATCTTGTCTTCTAATACTAAAATAATACTATTTATCAACCCTCAGTAAACTTCTTCTCGCTTTACGCCCTCGGATCACAGCCTTGACTCCACGTAAACCGAATGGCTTTGAACCGTACTTGGCGCTTGGTCACTTCCTAGCTACTAGCCTTCTTACTCGTTCGTTGCACTCACTGCTTGCTTTCTTCCACTAATATACGAAATTATTGCTATTATTGGAATATTACGGCGTTGAGACTTAAACAGCCTGACATTTAAGACTCAACTCTTTTTTCTTCATTTTCATTTCAATCTGAGGAAGATTGTCCAGTAGACAGAATCTAGTTGTGGTTCCTTACCGCTACAGAAGAGCTTAATTGCGTGGGTACGAAGGCCCTTAGGTCAGCGTCAGCGTCCATGGTATGTACATCTATATATAGTTGAGGGGGGACAAGACAGCTTACGGTGAAGAGGGAAATACAATACCCCAACCCCATTTCAACCTCCATTTTCTTTCCATTTTGATCCGCTTGACCCGCTTTGGTTTAGTTTGTCCTGACAGGCGAAACTATGAACATTTCGTCAAGTGTCTGCCTTGCGGAGCTAGATTCCGCTTTCACAGAACTGAGTTGGTCTTGCCGACCTTAACTACACTTCCCCGGGAGAAGATGGATTTATTCTCTTTTAGAGATAACAATTCTTATTGGTTGGATCTTTACCAACATAGGAAGAAATAAGAAAGAAGGTGTAGCGGTCAAGGGACGAGACGAGAGAGACCACACTGACTAACAGGCCTTATAGACTGCACCTAATCGAAATACCTGAAGATAGAAGAAAGTGAATTATTCATGAGTATACAGAATAGTATTTGCCTCCGTAATCTTGCCACCAATGCATGGAACTGGTTCATCACCTGGAGAGAGAAGGATTGGGTCTATATTCATCTCAAGTTTTTTATTTACTGAAAATATCAAAAGCATTGTTAGGATCAAACTCGCTTTCAAGTTTCAAGTTGGATCTTGCCGGGTTTCACTCCTACATAAAATAAAGAGAAGGGGGAAGGGCTTTCAAACCAATATCACATCTATCACCGGGGTTTATGCACTCCCTGCTGATTCAATGAGCCCTGTCCTCATCCTGGTTGGGAAACCTCCCCGATCCATATCCATAGTAGGATCTCTTGAGTGGGCTTGGCTATCTCCTTGGCTGCTGGATCGGGCGGGAGATATGGGATTCGTAGATAAAAGACCGGTTACGCATTCAATACCATCGGTTATTCCAGCAAAAGTCAATCCAGTAACACCGGTTACGAAGATTTTTAAAAATCCCTCCTGTTGCAGCGGCAGGGAGAAGCGGATAGGCTGACATGAAAGAGTTCGCCAAAGAAGAACACCGGTTACGAAAGCAAAGGATATTCATTGCAAGGGCAAGGCAACAACAGGTATAGCAAGATGCCTTACCTTAGGCAGTATCTCAGTGAAGTTAAGACTTATATGCCAGTAGTTTAAAAAAATGATTCTTATAATTCATAAGTCATTTCTAAAGAATGATTCGATGATGTAACAGCGGAAGAAAGCCAGGAAATTGAATAAAGATAGACTAGACTCTCCTAAGAGAAGCTATTCTCACAACCTATCTCAAAACAGAATAGAAGATCACATGTCCCGGAAAGTACTCCGGAACTCACTCTCAAGACATTCCCTGAAGTCAAACTCTCTTCCCGGACAGTGACAGGAAGTGAACTCTATCTCCTATCTCACAACATAAGATTACTAAGACTAGAATCTGAACTCTATTCCTGAAAGTAAGTGATCAGACATAGACTCCTACTCCGGACATTGAAGACAATCAGTCCGGTAAGCTCTTGATAAGGGAAAGAGTACTGGCTAATCTTGAATTGAATGGATACAGTCGATCTGCCTACCTTTCTTGATCAAAGACTGGCACTAGTGACTCAAACTCAAAGATTGGGATATCCGACCGAATGGCACTAATAAGGTAGCACTTTTGCCCCTATATGGAGATCCACTATCCTATCCTGATTAGGAAGGGAATCTTTCCCAGGGCAGTTGAATCCACTCTTTATTACTTGACTGTCGGAACTGCTAACAACTAGAATGGATTGGCTTCCACTCTGGTCAGATTGTCTTCTCCGGGAAGGAATTGGTTACACTACTTGTATTGGTAAGCTCTCCCAATCTTGTCCGGAAAGCTGTTGAACTTCAGGTAAGAATCTATGACAGAGCAGTTCACTAAGGGAAGAGGTCCATTGCCAGGGAGACACTCAATTTCCTTCTTCTCTAATTTGAATTCTAAGTTGTAACCGTTGCTGGAATGTTTGATTGTTCATCCGGAGAATTCTTGTGTCGATTCTTTGCTTTGATTTGAAGTGCTTGTTCCTTTAATGCCTTTTCTACTTCTATTTAGATTAGAAGAAAATAGTCGTCACTTTTTGCTTCTTAGCTGCATCAGCTTGTCAAACTCTCTCCCCTTCACAAGCCAAGTCCAGGGAAATGTCCCATTTCTTTCATCATATGAGCCGGTCACGTAATGATTTGCATACGGATCCAAATCCAGAGACACCATTAAGAAAGTGGAACCCGGTGATGACCCGACTTCCGATACAACCGGAGAGACTTCCTATTTTGACTTGTCAATCTAGGAAAAGCGGAAGGACTACCGCAATCAGAAAAAGAGAAGGCAAGCAGAGCAGAAGTAGTTCGCAACAGCAAATATCGATTAGCCAACAACTGGGACAACAGAAAGAGCTGCTAGATTCTTTAATAAGCCGGAACCAACAAAGTTGCATTGACCAAGAATAAGAACTGGAGGAAGCACGCCACCAAGGCTTGCCTGACGTGGAAAAAAAAGTACTATTCTATATTATCCACCTTTAGAGTTAAAAAAGTTCCCCGTAGAACGCGAGCTGGTCTCGCATCCCGCCAACGAGATAGTGGGGTCTGTGGATTCCCCGTGCTATCTTTCCTTCCTATTTAAGAACCATAGTTTGAGACTCTTGATCCCTTTACTAGAGAACATTTGGGGCTGACCCACCCTTCTCCCCTGCTCCTCAGACAGATCATATAAGTGATTATATAAATCGTCCAAGAGGGTACGATCCGTTTCATTATCCAGTCCCATCCAATCGAGGAGCTGGTCAGCTATTTTGTTTTTCCTTTTGACGGCTCCGATTTGAAGAAGCAAACGAAGCTCTTCGCTCACCCGTTTCCTCTTCGTTAGCAGGTCTTGGTCGTCGAGTGGGGGGGCGGGCTCCGGCTCCTGCTCATGAGCAGCAGGTTGGTTGAGATCTAGCTCCGGTTGGGGGGTGCTGTTTAGATCGAGAACCGGGCGTCTCGAAGGGCCGGCATCGCTTCCCCCGCCTCCAATGGAAAGAGGGAATCCTTCCATTGAAGACAGAAGAAAATCGATCCACTCGGCAAAGAAAATAAAGAAAGGGGCGCCCCAAGTCAAGCCCCAGTTGAAAAGCAAGGGAGTCATATAAACTAGGATTAGACTGACAATCCCTCCTTTTCTCATAAAAAAAAAGAAGCATCTACGGAAAATTGGAAACGCCGAAGTGAGCTGTGGCTTATAAATAGGAAGATGAGGAGATAATGGGCGAAGGATATGCATGATATTAGGTTGATTTCAAGACTTTAGATCTAGTAACGAAAGAATTCAAGACTTTAGTATAGAGAACTTTGACTTTTGTTGGTTCTTTACCAACTAACAGCATGGGACGCACAGGGCCTTTTCTCTCTATATAAGAAAACAAAATGGTTGACCAAATGCATGCTATTTAAGCATCTCTTGCGTGTGGGCCATTCTTTCTATTTTTGAAACAATGAGAACGTCGTGCAGATGCCCACGGAGCGGTGCCGTAGGCTGGCTGGTAAAAGAACCGGGAAGTAGAATGCCTCTAGTAACTTCAAGCTCTGCCGTCACTGACTTTTTTGGCCGTGTGACAGTCTGTCTTCCTTACGTTATGCAAGGAGAAAGAACACCGCATGCTGGCTGCCCGTCTGAAAGATCCAGCTAAAGCGAATATCATCTTCCTCGAGGGTGGGGGACTCTCTATTTAAGTTCGTCACTTTAAGGCAAGGACAAGAGCTTCGGTGTAAGCACCAGTTCGAACTCTGACTTAGAATCCTACCTTATCTTCTATCTCTCTCAAAAATGGGTATTGAAGTTGGATCCAATAAACCACTAAAAGCTGACCCTCATAAGTGATAAGTGTGAAGATTGAATCCTGTAATATATTTCATATATAAACAAAAGAAAAGGGAACTGGTTCACGCATTACGGGTGGATTCCTGTTACCTCTCTAAATGGAAGGGGGCACTTCACCGAATGGAGCGATAGGTCAAGGAGATAGGTAAAGTATGGAAAAAACCGTCAGCTCAAGTCCTAAGAGATACCCAACTGGGAGCGGAGAAGACCAGAGATGCCAAAAAAGAAAGGAAAGCAAAGCGGAGAGGACAAAAGCCAGCACACACTCAGACAGGAGAGCCCAACGAGAGGGAACAGGTAAGAATGAAGCCAATGCTGGTGGCTCAGGAAGTTAATCAGAATAGGCTTTTGTTGGTGCGACTATGAGCTTCTGGGCCTGTACGATTTCCTGTCCGAAAAGGGAATCCTCTACAGGAAGGGCTGAGGCCTTAAGCTCACTCACTCACGGTACACGATCCAATTGCTCATAAGGGCCAGGATTTTGCTCCCAACGGGTTCGGAGGCACGGCTAGCTCCCCGTCCCTTGGAGAATCACACCTTCCTTTCTCTTCTGCCGCTTTGATCTCTTGTGTTGTTGCCAGTGTGAATTTTCAATTCCGACGTGACTCATCTATCAGCTCTGGGCGAACATCAATATCTGAGAATTTCGTATTGAGCTCATCTCGCCTTGTGGCTTGCAGCTCTTTTTCTATTTGCCTTATATTGAGTTAGGTTAGTGTGCTTTGCATGGCATGCTTTTCTCGAAGCTCATATTGAAGCTCGTCGGTCAGGTCAAGAAGTTGCATTCCGCTAATCTAACTTGGTTCGAGTGGCTTGGTCCTCTGACAAGGACATCTCTTTCTCTGCTTTAGTCCAAAAGTCCATTAGGTCATGACATTTCTTTGATTAGACGATTATCAGGTGATCCAGAAGACCTAATCAATGAGATGTAGGGCTGTAACGTTCTTTATTCCTTCTTCATTTCATGTTCTAACTCCCAGTAATAGAATGGGAGACCTACACTTGACACTTGCTATCTTGCTTGATGGCTTTCTTTCATATTGGTTTCAGGTTCATACTCTGCTCCCTAATCCGGAAAGATCGTATGTCAATGTTCCCAGGGTAGGAACTTCCACTTTTCTTAGTCAGAGTATGGGCTTCGGTTCGGGACTCTGAATCGATCAATCGAATGGGAAAACTCCTTTCCTCTTTCTTTTCCCGCTTTCTCCCCACTCCTGCTCCTGTGGCTTACCTTCCGGGGGCATGAAATGAACCCTGAGGTTACTCTGTCCCTGGCATCTCTTTCTTCCCCTTCATCTTCGGGCAAGCGGGTGAACTCATGGCCTATTCCCTATTTGATTCTCTAGGCTAGTGGTCCCTTTTTGTCTGGCCATGAATAGTGAGTGGGACCTCATGTTCGCCGGGTAGCCATTCCTCGGCCTCGGGCATTCACTCTTATCTTTAGCTGTCCGACCCCTCTTTTCTTTCCTTTGTCGGAGATGACTTTTTGGATTGCTGACCTAAGCTCAGACAGGAGAGAAGGTGATAATTATCAATCGAAGGCGATCACTACTATCATGCTTTCTTTCCTTCCCTTGGGATAGCGCCTCTGTTCTTCATAGCAGGAACTCTTCCTTTCCTTCACCCGGCCTCACGGACAGATATGATAATTGCATATAGAAAGATCAGGGTCCGTAGACAGAAGCTCCCGAAAGGAAAGACGGTCCTATCTTCACTACTACAGTACTACTAGTACAATTAGTAGTTTCTACCTGCCGCGGTCGCAGTCCTTCCTTCCCACACGAATGAACAAGGTTACTTGAAAGATAGTTCCACTCGTTGAAAGAAGAATTTTGAATAGTGGTAGTTTCTGCCCTGACTTATAGACATAGAAATGCGTTTGTCATTGGTACCTGTCTTTTAATTGTAATTGGCTATGGGCCCTACTATTCAACATACTGGTAGAAGGGAATTTCTCCGCGGATTTTCTGAACCTGATTAGCCTGCTCCTTAGCCTTCTTCTTGAGCCTTGGAATAAAGCCTTACTCTAGCTATCGTTGAACTTCCCAACCTTTCGTGATCTAACTACAAGGCGTGGGATAGTCTCACCCATTGGGCTCTTGTTACTTTATCTTAGCATCTTACTCTTATTTGATCTCTTAGTAGCCTGTTAGCCAGTCTTAGGAAACCCCTAAGCTTTAGAGTAGACCTAGGGACCCCTTCTGAATTTAATAGGTGAGTCAGTCAGTCTGCATACCGATCAACCGGCCCCAAAAATCATTTTTTAGAAAGTGGTGGTTTACGCGCATCCAGTTCTTGGAATAAGGGAATATCATGGAGTGGCAAAAAAGGGGATCTTCTAACTGCCATGCCTAAGATATCTTTTCTTCCCAAACCAGTCTGGTCAAAGCAACGGGATGACAGATCGACCTAAGATGGGAACTGCTTCGAAGCCCAAGGTTAACTCAGTTCAAATCAAAAGGCTTCCGTTCAGCCCGAAAAAACTACCTAGCAAGGAGTGAAAATCCACTGAGAGTGTCCTCGTCAAGGAAAAGGCTCACTACTAGTTGAAAGAAAGGCGGATGAAAGAATAAATAAAGAAGAAGAGGTGCTTTTAAGCGGAAAGACGTTAAACACGAACCGCCAATGCTGGAACCGCACCCCATAGCGGCACCGTTTGCCATTCATTCATGAACTGGCACTGGCTTTCATCTAGTTCCAACGATTCCTACTTCTAACTACTCTTATTTCACACTTTCCAGGAAATTCCAAAACCCCAGGAAGAAAGGACACTAAATCAAGATCTATTCTAATTGAAGGGGTGCAACGGCACCCTAAGCTCATTGGGCTTGAAGAACAGGAAAGAGCGGACTAGCTAACCTAACTGCAAAGAAAGCAGTCGCAGCCGGGGATATCTTCTTTTTTGCTGGATGTCGTGTTTGCGCACCAACAGGAGTCGGTCCTTGGTTGTTTCAGTACATTCAGTTCCAAGTCAATTCAGTTCGCGTAGTTCGTAGCCATCGTTCGAGGAAAGAACCTGTATTACACTACACGGATTCATTAACTTTCAATCTGGAAATTCCTACCAAGCAGATTCCTTTGCTTTAGGGCAGGAATAGCGGGATAGTTAGGGGGCTTGTCTTTAAGCAGACTCTCTTTGCAGTCTTACCCGATCTAAATCTTCCCGCGGGACCTTCTTCTCCTTCCATTGAGGAAGAGCCTCCTCGGGTCCTACAAAATATAGGACCCCCTTTAATTTAAGTCGGGAGGAGCAGATGGCCGTCAAAGCCCTAGAGGTCTTTGAGCGCCAGATGCGAAAAAAGGTCTTTCTGATGCTGAAACCCTTGGGTTACGCGGTGGAGAGCCCCCATGACCCTGATATTGATCGGGTTGTATCGATTTTCCTCGTTAATGTCGAATCCCCTGAGTTTAGGTTTTATCTGCATCATATTGTTAACCCAAACTCCGACCTCTTTGCGGCCTTTTTAAAACAATGGGAAGATTTCCATTATCCGCCAAATGGGCCGGGGATCTAGGCAGGGGGAGGAGAGAGGGGAAGATGGTCAGAAATAGAAAGCTATTGGACATCAATGGTATTGGACTTATTCGTATTCTATTCTAGTTTTTAGAGGTAGATGTGGCCTTTCATTCCTTAGCTTAGGGAGTGAGAGGGCTAAGGGGAATGGGTGGGTGGCCCCTTACGCGCTTTTTTAGGAGGAGTTCAGTGTAGTCGACGGAAGCTCATATAGGAAACGAAACTAAGACCTATGGTGCCATATAAGATAAGCATTTCCAGATCGGGTAAAGATTTCGAGATTAGAATTGAGTGAGGGCAGCGGTTCAGCTTTAGGTCTCGGTTCAGGTGCTGGCTCAAGTACTGGTGAAAGTACCTGAAGGTGACATCGGCAGGAGAGGCTCCAGCACTGGTTTGTAAGGGTGAAGTCATCATAAGTGGTTGACTGGGCCTAGGAACGACCGTCGGGGCCCGCGAGCTTTTAAGGCAAATTCATCGTTTTTCGCTCGTGTTTCATGCGTGCCTGTATGAATTGAATTGCATAAGTCATTGTGTTTTGGCGGTGGAGAAGTACAGAAGTGAACAGTGTGTTAGTATTTAGTTGTGCGAAGCATTGTTGACAAGACTTACTCAACTCACTGCTTTCACCTGCTTCCGGTGACAACTACCACTCTCTTATGAATGGGAGAGTAGAGTACCAAGACATAGGGGTTGGCCAGCGAAGGCGGTTTCTTTAGTACCAGATATACGTATTTCGAATTCTTTTCATGGCAGTTCGCACGAAAGATAAGGAAAACTGAAAAGCTTCTCAAACCAGAGTAGGAATTCGATCAATTGCTATCAATGCCAGGAGGCAGATCAAGATTCATGGGAACGATAACCTTTTCCGAAAAGAGTAAAGCGAGAGATAGGATAGATGAATAGGTTTAAGCCTTTATCCGCTTGGAGGGATGAATTTCAAATTTTTAAGGCTTCGTTTTTCTCCGGCAAGCAGCTAGGGAAGCATTTATTCCCAAGCGATAGGGCTTGGAATTCATATTGATGCCTTAGTCCACTCCGAGATAGAAAGATACCAATAATGGAAAAAGATATGCTCTCCAACAGTAGGTTGATCAGTTACTTTCGGTAGGGACGGGAGACTGCCACTGATGGGAAGGCGATAAGAAGCCTGAAAGCGATTCTGACACAAGATACGATGACAGGAAGGGAGTTCGATCAGAAATAGACAGAAAAAAAGGCTGCTAGGCTCCTTTCTTTCTCATAGGAGGGGTTCGCATCCAACCCTTATCGATACCCCTCGCTAGGACATTTAAGTGAGTCGGGTTTCGATCCGGCTCCGAAATGAGGCGGTGTTACCAATGACTCGATACTCCGCTGCTACCGAATGAAGTTCGTCCTTCCCCCCTTTCCCTATAATAAAGTGCAGGCCCCCGTAGATAGATGTCCCATATAGCCCCTCCTCTCCGGGGTTGGGTCGAAAAAGAATCGAATTGGGTTGAGAGGAGTTTCTGAACCGGGGAGGATGGATGAATTAAGATAGTGAAGATGGTATAGTTGGAACTGAACCCAACTAATGCGAGGACCGGAGAATTAGATGGTCTTCCTGAACAGGCTTTTGATCTAATGAAGAATGACTGGAAATGGATTCCCGGGGGGGTTAGGATCACGAGATTTGAGGGAAAATGAAGAGGAATAAAGAACCTTATTAGGCTTACAGCAGGAACTCGAATAAGACCGGACTCTCTCGACGAAAAGGCCTGACAAGGGAAGGAGGTGAATACTCGAAAGCCAAAGATCTCTTTCGTCTCGTCCCGTCAGTAAACATTACTTTCTTCTGGCCCGAAGTCCCTTAGTTGAGTGCCGCTTTGAATCTGAAGGAAGGCAGTGGGAGATACTTCCTGAACCGAGTGAGGTATAGACAGATTAGATTATACCACTGTGTTGTGGCGAGACCGAGACTAGAGGTTCTAACTCGAAACCCTAAGAGAAGAGCCCCCACTATACTAGTTTCCCCCCGAGTCAAATCTATAAGACTTTCATATCATCTAATAGACTATACTAGCTACGTTCATCTACTCCACTCGCTGCCGGAGGACAGACAGATTATACTCTAGCTGGAACGAAGGTACGAGCTCTGCCCCCGAACAAGACAAAATGAAGAAGAGGCCGAACAAGCAAAAAAGGAAAGAGGGAAGGAAAATCCCACTCAACCTTCTTCAACATTCGTTCGGATACTCCTTATGACTATGATTGCCCCCCAAAGAAAGGCGTTCATACCAAGCCAATACACCTACCCATCTATCTATTGCGACTACTCCCCTATTATGGGGTACTCGAAGACCGTTCAACACACGAACTAATAGAAAGGGAGAAAGCTCAATCGAATGGACAACCTTAGCCCCAGCGCGAAAGACAGGATTCGAAGCCGCGGTACAGATAATCAAACTTTCTGGGAGATCCCAGACTTGCAATCAATCCCGATGATTATTATGCGGAAACCAGCTAAATCAGATCCTTCGGTCCGGGTCTCCTTCTAAGAAAGCAACCAACTCTGTTAGCAGTTAGCTTTTCGATGAAAGAATCTTTTATTGACTAGGATAGGTGGCTCGGAATTCTCTTTCCCGTTCCAAGAAAGCACGACTCTCGACTTAGGTCTGGCCTCAGGTTGGAGACAGGTGGAATGATGAAGCAGACGACTTTTTAACCTCTGACACCGGAATGTGACCTTCCTTCGTTCGACGCCGACTCCCGATTCAAGGCGACGAGTCTTTCAACTTTGACAACGGGGGGGGCTACCTTTGGACTCAACTCTTAGTGGAATTTGCCTCATAACCTGACTTGATTGATTCACCTTGGTTATGTAACCACTAAAAGAGGTGGTCGAGGCCTGACTTATTCTGTTCAGGCTTGTGAGAGTTCAATCACGCTACAATCAGACGATTTGATGCCGGTGCAGATGAATTTTCTTTATTATAGTCTGATCCGCTAAAATAGTCTTAATTCACCGGATATGAGAAAGAAATGAATGAAAGAAGAGGGGTTTACGAAGTCCTTCAAGTTGATTGAAGGTCTGGGCCAAGCAAAGGCAAAAAGGAAGGCTTCTTCCCTCTCCTGTCTGGGAGTAAGATAAACCTTGCCTTCCCTGGATACTGGTCCCAAGGTAGGAGTAGCGGCTTAGTTAGTGCACGAAATAAATGTGACTTTTGGCACATAAAGGTCCGTATTCGGTCCGTCAATGGCTCTTTCTCCGAGGCCAGAGGTAAATATTAAATATAAAGGGTAACGGCCGAAAAAGATAAATATCAATATTGTATTCGAATAGCCTGCTTCCCCCCATTACTCAAGGGGGAAAAGCTTAGCCTCCCATTCTTTCATTCTTTCAACAATAGAGGACTAAAACCTGCTGCCTATTTCCTCTGAGCTCCTTAGCTTGTAGTTATCATTACTCTCCTAGCTGCGAGTAGGAAGCTATCGGAGTAGCTTCCCATCTTTCGACCAAGATTCGCAGTTCTTTCTTATTGTAAAAGGGTCCGCTATCCTATTTCATATCTAATATAGGAAGTCAGTGGTGGCATCTCCTGCTTATGCCTGCCCTTTTCCTCTTCCTTCGCTTCGCGTCTGCCTATCTATTATGAAGTAGGGAAATCAAAACCTGGGTACCACCCGCCAGTTGCTAGTAGGACAGCTCTTAGAGGAGCGGCCATTTTGCAAAAAAGGTAGGTTGCTGACTTGAGGACTCTAATAAGCTGTAAGACGGCGGGAATATGCAAAGAAAGGTTTAAGAATTCCACAGTCTTGAGGCTATCCTATTACGAAATTTCGTAAGTAGTATTCGAAATCGCTTCGTCAGATATTCGGGAACCTATGGTCGCTTAACGATTCGGTTAGCCGCCTAGTATGGTAGTTGTCCTGAGGTTTGGTTAGCCCAGGCGGATGCAGTTATGTTCCTAAAGGCCGCGGGCTGATAAGAAGAGCGAGGGGAGGGTTTTTTGCTAAAACCCCTGGATTTTCTAGCTTAAAGCTTTACGAAATCACAAGAACAAAGAATAACATGATTCAGAGAGATAACCTGGTCTTTAGACACTCGCCCTACTTCTAAGGATAGATAGAAAAGGTTGGGGAGTGCCAGATGCGGAAGCAGTTCCAGTCCCAGCTGCTGAGGTGGCGTAGTGACAGGCGAGAGCAATAACAACAGAAGCAGCGAAAGATCCTGCAGTAGTATATTAGGTTGTTTGCGGTGGAATAGATTCAAGCGTCCGGGCCAGTAGATCCAGAGCAAATAGGCGTTGACTTAGTTGCTTTTTTTTGCAGTGGATTCTAATCCCGATGTTGATCCGACGCAACTTACCGGTGATAGTCGCAGCACCTGGAGCTTTCAAGGGAGGAGTTTCAAATTTCAAGCAATAAGAAAATAGGCCTTTGCCGCTTCGGGACTGCTTACTTACAACATTTCGAACACTATCAGGCGATGATGCGGGTGAGGAGTTAGAAAAAGTCAACAAGGAAAGAGCCGAATCGAAGACTTTGAATGTTTACGGAAGGATTTCCGTTCCGATCCTCAAAGAAAGGTCAGTCACTTCACTAAGAAAGGAAGGAACAAAATGACTTGTTGCTGGGTCAGCTCTTACAATTACAAGAAGTCAAGCAAAAGCCAATGGCGCTAGGCCGGCAAGAAGATAAACTCGATCCGATGCCCTTACCTGACTCTGATTCGAACACAAAACTCATTCCTTGCTCCGTGGGCAGGAGCGAACCGGGGAACTCTAACAAAGAACGTGAGGAAAGGCACTGCCGCTGACTAAGATGATAGGCGCATGGGGACAGACCTTATACTCGTACTCCCAACCGTCAGACCAATCAACCATAAGACACTAGGCGATGGTCCCACACAGGTAAAGCAGCTACAAGAACTAAAAGAATAAGAAAAGGGTTTTACAGCGCCCCTGACACATCAATTTGAATCCAAAATCGAAAAGAAAGACGTTCCTCACCCTCAAGACAAAGAAAGCTGTACGTACGATACGATTAGGATCAGAGAAAGAACTGCTATGAACTCAGGCACCCATAGAAGGTTTTCCTGAACACGGGATCTAAGCCTAAGCTCGTTGGACTTGCTAAGGGAACCTCTTTCGAGATGCGAAGAATAGCCCTAGTCTGATAGCGGAGTTAAGTGGAGGAGAAGAAAGACAAGCAATACAGAAAGGAAGAGCTCCAGGGTTTGTTTAACGAAGATAATGGCTCACCATCACAGGGAATCTCAAAGCCCTGACGTTCGGACGTTAAGTTGCAAAATCTCGCTGATGTAAGGATCAATGATGGACACAGCGAAATTAGGATAAGCAACAAAAGAGACGGCTCCGTTTGCCAGAGATGGCTGTACTCTTGCGAGCATCGTCGAAGGTATTCCACCGACGATCTAGGACACAAATAATGCTGCCAGTATTTACGCCGACCCTAGTAAATGGGACTGTATTGCTTTCATTGCGCCGATGGAATAAGAATTCAATGGAGGACTTCCTGGTGCGTGCCAATCATTCAAGTGGTGATCTGGCATCGTGAGCAGAAGTCGATAGAGGAACGAGGCAGCCGAGACCGACTCACCGCCACATACTATCCCAAAAGCTTTTATCTAAAAAACCTGCAGTTCCTCATGCACCTTCGCCTAGAGTCCATCAAAGGCCAGCTCCCGCACAAATCTCCTCTGCCCACTCTAGATGTTGCACTTTCAGAGCTTATAGCTTAAGAGATTCGTCTGCGAGTCCTGGCTACCTCCTGTTAGTGTAGCGGCATTCCCTTGCCGTCGTGTTTCTGGGTTTCGTGCCACATACATTGTCGTTTCTGACGGGCGTAGAAGGACCTTCCTTCCAACCAAGAAGGCTCTATAAGGGGAATCAAAACAGAATAAATATAGATATGTTATAGTATAAGTTTCCTTATCAAACCAGTAGCTTCAATTTCTAGAACAGCAAGGTAAGAAAGGGATAAGATTTCAGTGCCAGTGAGTAAGGAAGCGGGTGAGCTCTCAGGTCTGGGAGTTAAGGGCTAGCAGTACTACCTGTAAAAGGTAAGGGCCTACTAAGCTAGTTCAACAAGAAAAAGTAAACTAGATAAGTCAAGCCAAGGGAAGTTCTCTGCCAGCCAGGTTAACCTCTAGCCATCGAGCTTAACTTTTCGAAGTAGGAGTAATATCATACCTTCCGTAGTCTACTGTTCAAAAATCGTGAGTTCCCAATACAGGAAGTGCTATTTCTTGCTTAATTTCTTTAAAGTCAGCCAAAAAGCGAGCAGGGTAAAAGAGATTCGGATAGGAGCGATTAGTAGAAGGCGAATGAATAAGGTCCCTTCGATTGAAGTCATATCCAGTTGAAATCATAGGGTAAGCCTCGTAAGCCATTGTAGAAGGAGTTTCAAGTAATCCAGTTGGCGCGAAAGTTGCAGTTGTTGTCTTGGATAGCCAGTTCTAGGACAAGCCAATAAGCTCTTAAGCTCGGAGATTTGTCAAGTTCGTTTATCTCCAGCCAGCCCAGAGAGACTCTCTTGCCATTCAATTCTCGTTCTTTCATCCCTGCTCGCTATTGAAAGCCCTTCCAATAACACCATCAGGTTACAGTTATTTCCTTCCTCGAAAGAGTTCGAGTTTGATCTAGTATGAGATCTAATTACAGCTGCTAGTTTCGCCTCAAAAAAGTCTTACTTAATCCCCCTTCTTCTAGCCATCCAGTTGCAGTGAGAATTGCCAGCCATATAGTTTTAGAAAAAAGGTAATCTCCTCTAGTGTAAGTGCCAGTTTCCAGCCTTCTTCAGCCATGGATAATGGCAAAAACTGGACAGTATTCGAAGGAGATGAAGAAGATTCTGCCACTCTGCCAGAAATTGGTTTGGATGACTTACAGCCAACTATTTCTTGCATCAAACAGGGGAGAGGTCGGCCATGATCTAGCCCTTCGACGGATAGTTCGTCATCCGAAAATGTGATGATTTTTGGCGCCAGGTATCATTTGACTCATTGTTTCGGGGGAAGTTTGTTCAGGCACATGCGCGTTTCGAAGCACTCAACTAAACGATTCCCGATGTGCTTCCAATGTAGAAAGTCGCTCGGGGTTCACTCAAAGTGCGCTACATTCCTACTGAGCACCAGGTAGCAGATGTCTTCACCAAATCTCTGTCAACATCTCGCTTTGCCTTTTTGTTTTGCGTGGCAAGCTTCACATTGGAACCCCACGTTCAGCTTGAGGGGGCATGTTAGACATGTTTCTGTTGGAATTGATGGAGCGCTTTCTGGCTCAGCTGCAGCCTCATTAGAAGAAGGTTCGTAATCGACTACCTCTTCTTCTAATTGCTGGCTTCTCGTTCCTTCAAATTCTGCGTCAGTTGTTTTAGGGGTTCGCAAACTTGGCAAACTACTTCTTCTGCCAAGCCATCCACCAAGTCCTGTGCAGTTTTTTTGAGGCTGCCTATGAAAAAAAGGGGGAGTTCTTTGAACAGTTCTTAGCGGATAACTTAGATGGCTATATCATTGAAAAGCTCATCGACAGCATAGTCTACCCTATACTCGAGGTCGGCATCAAAAAAAGGAATTTTTCCCGCTCGGATTTCGATTTCCGCAACTTGGACAATTATGTGGCTATCCAACGGCACGCCTATATCTTTGATCCATGTAGCTTGAGCTCAAAACATCGATCGTTTTCCCGGCTCTTAACCGACTTAAAGAAGGAGGAGAGCTCCGTAAACTCTCAAGTAAAGCGCGATATTCAACGCAATCTTCTCGATTTCATTTTACAAGAATGAAGACTTTGTTCCTTCAAACAAGTAAGATCACTATTGGAATTGAGTGTATAAGGACCTTTCCATTTTCTTTTTTCGGTATGCTGCTCCGCGAGCAAGGAGTGCCGCGCACGAGCGGAGCGAAAACAAAGCAGTGGGAATTCTTCGTTGGGGGAAAATCCTTTGATTGCGTATTGAATATAGATCAATGTCTTTCTTGTTCCACTAGCTAGGACCAAATTCTCACATGTCCATTTCGTTATTACAACCTTCTTTTTTGATGTCAAAGACCAGAAGCTATTCGCAAATTCTTATTGGATCTCGGTTGTTCTTAACAGCGATGGCTATTCATTTAAGTCTTCGGGTAGCACCACTAGATCTTCAACAAGGTGGAAATTCTCGTATTCCGTATGTACATGTTCCTGCGGCTCGGATGAGTATTCTTGTTTATATCGCTACGGCTATAAACACTTTCTTGTTCCTATTAACAAAACACCCCCTTTTTCTTCGCTCTTCCGGAACCGGTACAGAAATGGGTGCTTTTTTTACGTTGTTTACCTTAGTTACTGGAGGGTTTCGGGGAAGACCTATGTGGGGCACCTTTTGGGTGTGGGATGCTCGTTTAACCTCTGTATTCATCTCGTTCTTTATTTACCTGGGTGCACTGCGTTTTCAAAAGCTTCCTGTCGAACCGGCTTCTATTTCAATCTGTGCTGGACCGATCGATATACCAATAATAAAGTCTTCAGTCAACTGGTGGAATACATCGCATCAACCTGGGAGCATTAGCCGATCTGGTACATCAATACATGTTCCTATGCCCATTCCAATCTTGTCTAACTTTGCTAACTCCCCCCTCTCAACCCGTATCTTCTTTGTTCTGGAAACACGTCTTCCTATTCCATCTTTTCTCGAATCTCCTTTAACGGAAGAAATAGAAGCTCGAGAATCCATACCAAAACCTAGTTCACTCGCTGACTCTCTTTGCATCCATGGCTGAATGGTTAAAGCGATGGATAATAGAGTGGGTTCGATTCCTGCTGGATGCACTTTGAACGTTCAGTTCAATCGCTGCTCACTTATACATATAGCTCGCCCTTATTGGGGCACTTCACTCGCTCAACACTCGTTCAAAACATCCACTCCTTCTTCACGGAAAGAAAAGGGACTTAAAATCCCGCTTAGAGATCGAAACTATAGTCAGAGTAGGCCATCCATCATCTCCGTCGAGGCCTCGTTTTACCTTCCAATTACGATCCGTCGGATTGAAACCTCCATTAGATTCGGAAACTAAGGACGAGATTACCATCGCATCGGCTTGGATGTCCCGAATGTTCTCGGGTCGCCTCATATTTTCCTTAATCTAATTAATCAGCACCGGGTGGTGATGGAGATTTATTGCGGCCTTCTCCTGTTCATCAACTCGAACCTCATTCTTCTGCAGTTGATGTTACGATCAGCCGTGCTCTTCAGGCCATCTGCCGATTGTCAGCCTGTTCAGCTGACCTAAGAGGATTCCAATCACCCGGCGCAGCATGTTTATTCTCGGCGGCGATTACAGTCTCTTTCCCCAGGTAAGACTACTCCAGAAGATCAGCAGCCCAGTTGCTTCCCTTCCAGTCGCTTCCTCAGATTCAGGATCCCTCTCTCAGGTTCGTCGATCCTCGTGAGTTTCTTATCTTGTTTAAGTCTTTTTGTCTTATCTTATGTCCCCAAAACATCGAGCTTACCTCATGTCAGTTCAATCTTCTCATGAACCTGAATCATTTGCTGAAGCCTTCAATCATTCTTGCTGGAGAAATGCTATGCAGGAAGATGCCCAGGAAAAAAAGAATAAGACGTCAGTCTCATTGCCTGCAGGGAAACAAGCCATTGGCTGCAAGTGGATTTACCAAGATCAAGCATAAAGCAGATGGCTCGATAGAGAGATACAAAGCTAGATTATTAGAACAAGGATTCCTTCAAGAATATCACGTCGAACCCCTTTAAAGATAGGGAAAACATTTTCCCCAGGTTGAAAAAATTACCACCATTCGTGGCATTCTTTCTTTGGCTGCAATCAAGAAGTGGCCCTTATTTCAACTTGACGTGAAGAATGCCTTTCAACAACATAAGGAGGGGGGATTCGCAAGAATAAGTTTCTATTCAGCCTCCTCCAACTACAGGCTTCTCTTCTCTGGTATGCAAGCTCAAGAAAGCGATTTACGTTACGGCCTCCGACAACTAAAGCAGGCACCAAGAGCTGACGAAGGGTGCCTTCTTTCAGAAATTTAGCTCGTTTTGCTTTATTTTTGATAAAGGGTTCCACTGTAGCCGTGCGGATTCTTCCATGTTTGTTCGTCGACGTCATGGTCGTTGCCTCATTCTTCTTTTATATGTTGACGACAACATTCTCACCGGAAATGACTCGCTTTTTTTTATCCATATGGATGAAGAGCTATTTGTGCATCTTACATCTGCATACCCAAAAGGGGGCGCTCTATGGTATTCAAGGGTTTTTTATGCCTTTGAGTCATCAGAAGAGCGTACTGGTTCCGCCTTACTCAATAGGGGCTTGGTAAAAAAGGTATATTGTACCCTACCTTTACCTTACCAAAGATTGAAAAAGGAAGCGCAGAAAAGACCTCCGGGTTATCAGACTTCCCGAATGGTCTTCGGGTTAGATAGTATGTAGAGATAGAAACCGGAATGGACGATAGGGGAGCTATTTGGCTGAAAACTAAAAGGGTAAATTAGTCTCTCATATAAGCCATTACTGAGTTAATTCGGGGGGGAAAGGGGTTAGTAAGCTTCTCGACCCCGGTAAGAGTTGAGTTCGTTGATCCCAGGCCAGGTCGTTGCACGGTAGGCGGCTTGGAGTAAAGGCAGTCAGGGTTGACGTCGTCGTTAAGGCTCAGAGTTGGAGTGATCTCCGGGTCAATGAAAGAGGTGAGACCGAATTGGAAAGGTTTGAAGAGCTAAGCTTTCATACTTGACCTTCCCCACGTTATGTATTCTATGATTCGAATCTCTCAATTACAAGATGAGGAAACAAAAGCTGAAATCAGAGGCTTATTTTCCGAACAAAGAAACATTATTCTATAACTGGGCCTGGGCATGCTTTCGCGATTGCTTTGTTTGGTTCTTAAATGGTGGGTCGATCAGTCTACTCGCCCCTTCGACCGGACCGAGAAAGGGCGTACAAGACTTTATTCAAGGAGATCGGGAAAGATCAATGCGAGAGCTAAAATCCATTGGTACAACATAAGAGATCCCTCCTTTGTTTGTGGGGGGGCCTGGATATTCGGAAACCCGTCTCATGCAATGCAATAAGGCGGTAATCCTGAATAACTTGCGGCGTTCGACTGATATCGACGTTCGGTTTACCTGTGCCTGCGTGGGGGAACGGCCCGGGTGCTCTTTGCCTTTATTCGAACCCGGCCGTCCGTGATGGGGCTTTTATTCTTATTTACGATGCCATCGGCGCTTTTCCCTCTGCTTTCCGTTTGGTCAACTCACGTACTAACTCGATCATAACATAAGAAATAGGCCCCACATATTTTTGATGATATGCCACAGGAATCTCCCAAAATAATAGATAAGGCCTAGGACCAATGGCACCAGCAGATAGCAAGACCTCGCCACTTCATCATTGCATATGGTCAGCCTAGCTGAAATGGGAATCAGTCTTTCTTGTTTTGTTGTTATAATAAGAATAGAATGAATTGGTGGATAGCTTTCTATCGGTTCCAAGTCCAAGTAAAGTTGGTTTGACCATGCCCATGGCTGGATATAGCAAGTGTACAGCGCGCTCCCAACCTCTTCATAGGCCAAGTTGCAAAGTCCACAAGCAGTGGATTGAAGGACCCACTTAAGTCTATGGAAAGGTTCTCAACTTAGGACAGATTCGTCTTATAAGATTGTGAAGTTCCCAGGCCCAGTTTTGGGATTGATTTCCACCCTCACCCTGGTCAGTAAGATTAATATAGTAAGAAGGGAATTCTCTCTTGAAGGAAAAGTAACCCGAGAAAGGAGAATCCAAACCTTAGAAAGGGAAAGGGCCTATGACCAATCCACCCATAGAGAGAGGCTTTCGTCCGCTTTTGATTTAGCCATCGATAGATATTAGGAAATTGCTGGAACGTCAACCCCTCTGTCTTTCCTATGTCTTTCGTGAGAAGAAGGCTCATCAAGATGTCGTCGGATCACATTACTTTGCCTCCTTTTCTGCGGTGCTTATCTTGGCAGGGTTGGAATGGCCTTTAAAGCTAGCGATTTCGGGTGCTAGGTCCGCCGCGTCTGTGATGCGCTGACCAGACTGTGCTAGAGAAAAAAAAACCCTTCCCACCCAAGGTCATTTGATTGAGGGGTACCCTGCGCTTGGACAAAATATGCCATACCATATAGAGCAAACTTCCCCCTGGTTATGAGTGAAATTCACTTTTTTACACCTATGTGAAACGGGATTTTTCTCATAGCAATCTTGGTTTAGGCAGGAAAAGAAAGTTCGAACGATTTCTCCCAAAGGTTACCTTCTCACTTTCCAATGAATGGCATTCCGAGGTAATTTCATTTGATTAAAGGGGCCAAGAAAAAAAAAGAGAACTAGATACCTTTCTACGATTGAGGCCCCTCCTCATTCCTATTTTCATTCGAATCCTCCTCGTAATCGGAGGATTGGTGCTTCTTTTTTTTGGGAGCCTGGTCTTTAACCTGGAGATAGAAGCCTTCCTTGAAAGGCTGAAAGCCCTTCTTCTCTCCAGCGGGGCCCGCTCTCTCCTTTCAAAACTAGGCCTCTCGGGGGGTCTAGCTGGATTGGCGCTAAGGGCCCTCATTACCATTTCCGGGGTAGCATCCGATATAGTGGGTCCTCATGATGCCCTCTGGGTCGGATTCGGGCACAAGGCTTCCCCTGCCGGAAACGGACTCTTCCCCTCTGTCCTCCCTAGGGAGCTTCAGTTCCGTAGGCTGGGCGGACTCGTCCTTCGGGGAAGTCTCTTCCGCAGGGGAAAGACATGGAGTCGCAAATACGCCGGGGCAGCAACCGGCTGCGACTCTACCCGTAGGGCAACCGGCTGCCCATCCCGTCGCGGAACAACCCGTTCCAGCGCAAGAACCCGAACCCGCCAACACGAGCCTCGGCGCACAGGAAGCTCGTCCTGCTGGCGAGGATGGGGGTTCAGCAAACGCTGCCCCACCAACATCAGACCAAGTGAAAGAATCATTGAGAGCCTTCCTGAATCAGTTTAGGAAGAGAAAAGTCAATGATTCTTTCTTGAACAATGCCGCGCGGGACCTCGACCTGGAACGGGCCACGCCCGAGAAGCTTCAAAAACTGCTGTCGATTATGGAAGAATTGTCCAATGACAGCAGAAGAAGACCAAATTCCGGTCAAAATGCGGCCGCCCAATTATATATGGATATAATAGATTGGGAAAAACAGGCTGCGTCGGGGAGTAATCACTCGTGATAGGGCATAAGGGGAGAGGACAAGGTCAAGAGGAAAAAAGAAATAAAAAAGAAAATCAAATGAATCCCCCGGTCGATAAAAGAAATACAAAAAATGTTTATTCTTGAGATGAACATCGCACTAAATAGTGCAACGCCTTTTTGTTCTTTGGCGAGAAATAAGAGCAGACATTTTTATGCGGTTACCTATAGAGTTTGGAATTAAAACTTCCGACTTTTAGTGAGTCTGAAATGGAAAGGAAAAAAAGCTGGATACGACCCTTTATTATGATAACCTTGAGTCATGCCGAAAAAAGGGCATTAACTCCTCAAAACGTTATATCTCGGATAACAGGTCTTTTCAGTTGTAGTTCCATTGTCGTGGCTACCGAAAAACACCAAGTTGGTGGGTTTCATTTCCACGCCACTGATGCTGGAGTTGTCGAAGCCTGGGCTGTCTACTATGGAATGAAGCTAGCATTGGAAGCTTTCTTTTACCGAATAGATGTGGAGACAGACAGTGTGGGAGCCGTGCTCCAACAAGACCCGAGCCTAGCATTGGACACATTGTGGATGATATTAAAGCTCTAATTTCTTCTTTTGATTTTGAAGTTTCTAATTGAATGCGGATACTCATAAGAATGGTAAGAGGGTGGCACATCAATTAGCTAAACTATCCATTTCATCATCAGGGATGGGGAAAATATGGTTATAGGAGGTTCCTGAATCCAATTCCTCTAATAAACTAAGGAGTCCTTCTGTGTAAAGTTAGCTAGTGTGGATTCGCGTAAAGCTGTCAAACAACTTACATTCGCGGAAACTATTAATATTCTCGGACACAACAACCAGAAGCCATATCTTTCGTCGCTTGCTGCCAAACAACCTATTGCTATTGACAAGAGCCGGTCAATGCCATTCAATGTCCAGCCAATAACCAATCACGGAAGCAAGCCGAATCCTTAGACTTAGAGAAGGCTGGAAGAAAGGGATCATAGCGGTGAAGGAGGACGACCGGAAGCATGTCTTTACTGGGAAAGCTGCCAAATCATTCATATTCTCGGAAGCTCTTGTCAAAGGATTTCATTCCTGCAAGGTGGGCATCGAAATCCGACATAGCCATAGACCGAGCAGTGGTTTTCGCATCCTAGTGAGCAGACTCTCTTTGAAGCTCATTGAGAACAGCCTCAGACTTTCCATTCTCTTTCTTTATATTTATATAAATTCCCTCCCCTCGCCCTCATCAGAAGAGAGCTATGCCAAAACCAAAGGTGCCTACCGCTAGTGCAACTCTTTCTATGAATAGAAATCTTCCTCTACGGCGGAAGGTGAACGTCAGGGATGACTCAGCTGGCTTTAACTATCTTGTGGGAATATGTTAGGAAGGAAGAAAATCTCTCCTCGAAGAGTTTGGGCACTGCCCCACGATTTCTTTGCCGTATCCCCGTCATCTTCGCTCACATTGATAAGAGCATTATCTAACGTAAGGAGATCTGTATTCACAGGTTCAGATTGCTGAGATCGTGAGCCAGTCAGCGTCTTGCTGCTTTCTCTCGAGAGCGTTATTTGCTTTACTTTAGAGAAAGAGTTGTTTCTTTCTCGCAAGCTCAGTGACCGGCAGACAGCATGGAATGAAAGAGCTTACTTACCGAAGTTTTCTAGATGAATCATTCCCGAGGTTCTTCTTTCTTCACTAGGAAAGATCTATATCTTGCTTGAATAGAAGATATAAGTGACCCACACTTGGGCGACTAGGGAATAAGAATCTTTTTTTCCAACAAACCCGTGCTGTGAGGAAAGCCGCTTGAAAGCAGATTGCTACTGAATTTACTGACTTGCTTGCATGGGTCAGACTTCAGGGAAGAATCTTCTGAAGCGCCAAAAAGCCGTGGCACCCTTCTACAAGACGTCGAATCAGGAGATTCTTTGCAAGCCTTTTCCCCTATAGAAGATCTCCCTTTTCGAAATGCTGAAAGTTCACTTCACCCAACTCTATACCGAGCTCTTTCTTCCCTGTTTCAGGATCGCTCAGAACAACTGGCTTCTTCACTCGTTGATTCCCAGATCTAAAATGCAAACCGGCTGCTTCGCGCATCTATTCTCTCCTGGCCGGTTTGGAGACTTGAAACCTTCACTTCAGCGGTTGTGTGCCCGAAGGTGCCTTTCTTTCCTTCTTGCCCGAGTTAAGCTCACTCACGCAGTTTCGCGTTTCCTGGTTCGCTTTCTACCTTTGTTTTCGTATTAGAATCTCCTATTTCAACCGTAGTTCATGCCAAGCAAGCTTCATGCTGAAACTATCTTCCGAAGAATGTCCTGCTTCTTCCCCTCTACTGTGCGGGTGCTAAGACTAGTTTTTTCATTTTGAGCGTGGTCATAGGTTTCCAGTTTTCGGAGCTCACTTTGCAGGTCAGAACTATCAGAAGACGAAAGAGAACTTATTCAGACGAATAGTGTGCCGGTGCCCCCAAAAACCCTACATTAGCAGTTCGGGTGAAATCAGACTAAACCAAGGTCGGAGAGGCCTTAGGTAGTAATTGAGATGCCTTCAATTCAGACAAGAGATGACGCACGCTTCACAAGGAGGTGACGGTGAGGAGTAAGTTAGCCTGGATTCTTGATCTATACTCAGGTTCACTTCTACTAGTTCATCGACAGTGGCTTGCCCTCTATTTTCAGCTCTTCGGGGAGCTTCTTTCACTTGGTCTTTCCCTATTTAAGACATAAAGACCGGCTTTGGTATCGACTTAAATTAAACTTAGGCACCTTCTTTAGCTTGAACTTCGACTTAGGTTTCGACTTCAGCCTCGGCATCGTTCTCTCTTTCTTATTCTTCATCCGAATCCTATTTCTTTTCTTCCTCCTTGGAGCTCCCGAACCGGATGGTTTAGTTGTTCGTGGGGTTTGCCTATATGCATGTATTTTCTTTCTTCTCTAACGGTGAAAATAGAGCCGTTTAAGCCACGAAGTGCCCTCTCTTAAAAACTTTGCCTATCGGGCTAGATAAACTTACCTTTCTCTGCCCTAGGCATGTTCCATTAAAGTAGGTTTAGGGAGGGTAAGCCATGTCAGGACGAGACATCACCATTCCTGGATCAGGCCTATCTTTGCCGCTGTCCAATCCCATGTCTACTTCATCCAATTCCCTGTCTACTGAAAGCAGGAACCATCTAATTGCAATTCCAGAGGCATATCCTTAGGAACTGATTGACCAAGGTCTTACCCTTAGCCTTAAAGAGAGAAGCCCGGTAAAGCCCTATCACGCTCATCTCTTCCTTTCATTTAAACAGGCAATTGCCCACCTTCAAGCTAAAAGTCTAGTCGTATTTATTACTTATTCTTCTTCCGCCATACCCATGAGTCATTCACTCCCTAAAGAGATTGGAGAATAGTAACTAAGATAAGAGTTCTGTTTTACTATATGATTTAACGAAAAGAGGTTTATAGTAAGTGTTAGCTAATTGGCATATCTCTTTGTTGTCGATTAGAGACCTTCCTTGCCCTGCTTAGGATAAGGTTCGTCTTTCGAATGGTGTGGTGTAACCATAATGTGATGATTATTGATTTACATACAGTTAGGATAAAGAGAATAGGATAAGCCAGATTCTTCATTGTGATGAAAGCCGATATGGAACCAGTGATAAATGGTGTCCGTAGTAGTCCTAAGGGGCCCTTTCCATATGCTTCTTTTTCGTTATAGGTCATAGAAAGTAGTCAGGTAATAAAAGATGGCACTCACACTAAATGCTTGGAAGCGAGCATCCTGGAAAGGTTTGATTCAAATCACACGAAGCGAGAAAATTTGCAACCCACTACAGTTCACTCCAAAAAGGCTTAGTAAGGAGTAGCACACTCTCCTATGAAGGATTTCCCCGTCAACCGTGATGAATGAGTTAAACAGGCCCGTTAGTGACACCGTTCTGGATAAAGAGATGTGGGCTAGGATCTTTCCTTCTTTCAGGCAGCGTAGATGCTCATGGTGCGGCATACTTTTTAAAAATGGTAAAAGAAAGGAAGTTGACTGATGCTACTCCGTCTTCAGCCTAGCCCACAACCCAAGGTCTAGTCCCCGGAGTGGTTTGGCAGGAAGAAAGAGCAGCTTAGGTCAATTATTCGGAGTAGATTAGTTCGTGGCATGATCAGAGCATAAGATCCATGCATTGGTCCGGTCAGTCAGAATAGGGCTTTTCCCACCTATGCGCGAAACTGACATCATTGAGAAAATCTCTGGCCTAAACTCGATTTCCCTTAACTTAAGGAACGACCCCTGAAAGATGCCCAACCCAAAAGTAGTGGGCCATGGCGAGATCAAAGATTTCCATTTTTGACATGTCGCTATAAGGGAAATTCATGTTGACTGGCGCTATATGATATACAAACATTTTTCTAAATTGGATGCCTCTCTTTAGGGGAAATAGGAAATTCGAGACAGGTATGAAAAATCGTATGAGTAAGGAAAAGAAAAAGGATTTTCTCTCTATTCTTCGGGCGGAAGACACCAGCTTTTCTGACTTTCCCACTCTCTCTAAAACAGGAATTTCATTAAACAAGAGAGAATAGGTAAAATTCAATTCCTAGGGTAAGGAAGCTGGAACAGAAGCACCCGAAGCATACGAATCCGCTTAATCAACTGTTTTAGAATAATCTGCTGAAGCAGCTCTTTAAAAAGCATCCGAATCGGAAGCTGTTCTTTCAACATCCGCCTCAGATAAAGCAGATGAAGGAGAAGGCCTTTGGCCTGATTCCCAGAATCGAATCGAAGCAGAGGAACGTTCTCTTCCCAGAGGAGAAAAGAACCAGAAGAGGAAAAGTAGCCAACGAGCTCAGCCCTTATACGATACGAGAAGTTCCAACTGTTGTTTTTTCTAAAGAGAAAGAGGTTCTTGACCATCGATCGGAAGGTTAAGAGTGATAACACAGGGCTTTTCAAGCTAGAGAAGAAAAGTAAGAAATTTAACCATTAGTTTAGTACGTAAACAAGCCATTAAAGGTAGGTTTAGACCAAGCCAGACCACGAAGCAAGCTAAGCAAGGGTGGTGGGTCAGATACGGAGGGAAAGAGAGAATGCTTCCCGATCACTCTCTCAGAGAGAGAGCTATTGTACAAGGAAGCTACATACACATTTTCAAACTGAAAGCGAGATCTTGCAACCACACCCGAAGGAGCACGCAAGAATTTCATTGCGCAGCGAGGATTCGAAAGCCGAATGCTTATTAGTAGTACGAACACTTTTCCAATCCTGAAAGTCAATAGTAAGTAAATACCGAAAGCGATTAAATAATGTGATTTTCACCCTGAAAGTCATGCATTATTTTTAGAACTTCCTATGCCCGCATATTCTTAATCATCTTCGCTTATAGTAAAAGGCGGAAGGTAGGCATTAAGGTATGGGAGATTCTAGTATGGCAGGTCTCTTCTTTTTCCCAGTGGGTTTAACATAGGCTTCATCTAAGAACTCTCAACCCCGTGGCATTACTGGTTTGCTTGCAAATACTTTTCGGTACTATAAAAGTCTTTTTTTATTCCACTTCTAATACGACTTGCATGTGTTAAGCATATAGCTCTTGAAGATGCCTAAGTTTACTTTCTTTAGAACGAGGACTTTTTCAAAGATCCGGAGCCAAGCCTGCGCACCAAAGCGCTAGAAGATCAAGAATCTGTCTTTCATTGTTAAATAGACTTCCAGTCTTTGGCGCTGACCTACTCGCCTTCACCTAAAGACAGAGCGTTTTAGGAAGGTTGGCGCCAGGTGTCTAAACCGGAGACATCGCACCGGAATGCTTTCCCCACCGCAGACAAGAAGACTCAAAGAAAACTATTGATCCCTTTGACGACTCTCCTCTTCATCTTCCCGAGAAGCAGATAAGAATCCGAACTGAGGAAAAAACTAAAAAAAGTCTCTCTTTCTACGATCACCTGTAGCGTCCTTAAAAGTCTTAGAAGGATAATAGTTCTATTCGCGAAGAGATTCTTGCCAACACCATTAGGAAGATGAGGGAAAGGGGAAAAGAAGTCAAATTAGCTATTTCCGACAGCTACGGTAGTAGAGAAGGAGAAGCACTACTTATGAGAAAGAGGAGTTCTCTCTTCTACTCCCGGGTATTGAACCGGGATGCTTTGGTACTAGACTGGGCGGGCGAGCCCTAATCACAGGGGGGAGAAAGGCGAAGATCCCTTCATCCTCCGACAACAAGCAGAGCCGACACCGAGGTAATTCTATTCCTTTTTAATTCACACGGGAATGACTCCACTCTCAGTCCCAGCGTGGCTTAGACTAGTAGAAGGCGTAGGGATGCTAGACCGCTGCTCAATACTGGATAATCCATGCTCATCGGTCTGCAGCAAGCACTGACTTTTAGGGGGCGGCAACTAAAGAGGTAGCGAGACTAAGCACAATTTCAGGAAGAGGCTAACGCCCTTGCCTCTAGGCTTCCTTCTACCCTTGTGCTAAAGAAAAAAAACTTCTTTCTATTATGGAATAACTCGAACCCTACTAAAGAGTGGCTTTCAGCTCTTCTCCCGTTGGTCCGTCAATTATTACATCGATCCTCGAAACCGATAGTCAAAGTATAGAGCTCGTTCCTTTCAGTCTTGAAAAAAGTAAATTGCTTATTTGCTTAAAAAAGGGGAATCGAACTCTTCCACTACCGGGAAGACTATTTACTGACTTACTTAAGGACTGACTGATCCAGGGAGCAAAGCGTCCTTTCCAGCGCTGCTTTCAAGGTCGAAGAGGGGCTGGTTTTCTTTCTTGATAGCATGGCTTTCACGCTCACCGGTCTGGGAAGAGACTCCATGGGCACTTGGCATTGCTTCCTTTCATCCACGAGGAGGGGAAAAGTGATCTCTCAGCGGCGAAAACTCTTTGTTCTTCGGAATCCCCTTGCTCCGCACCTTCCGTTTTGTTATGACAAAGCCTTTTATTTTCGGCCTTCTTTCATTCGCTGAGCTCTGAGCTCCTCTGGCAAATCATGATGTGCGCATGCTGGCTACTCTGCTTTAGTAGTGTGTTAACTAGTAGTCCACTACTGATTAAGGATTTGGTATTTACAGCTATACATTCATTCTTTTTTCCTTTTTCGACAAGGTGGATATAGTGCGTAAGCCTCCCTCTGACGTCAGTTGACTTTCCTCTATCTGGTAAGGACTTCCACTTCTTTCCAGCTCTCCCCATTCACGCAGCCATCCTCCGAAAATCCCGGTATTCTCGTCCGGGAGGTAGCTATTCTAGAGACAAGGAGAAGGAGCAGCGCCCAAAGAGCCTTCGTGGCCGGTCACCGTTTGCCTACGATCCTTTATGATATGACTCTTTTCGGAAAGCCAAGTGTTTAGGGCCTTCAGCCTTTCCTCCTCTAGACCGTCCAATTCAACTAAGATAGCTTCAGTAAACTCGGGTGGGTTCAATTGATGTTGGAAGGCCACCCTTAGTGATGGCACAGGTAAAACTCCATACAGGTTGACCTACGACCATGATCTTTAGTCCTATAGTTCTAGTAGCTAGGGAGGGAGACTTGTCAATGACTTTGGAATAAGCTAATAAGATCGATCGGACTCATTCCTCGCCTCCTTTGCTGATGGAGCGCCTGAAAGAAGAGCTGACTAAGCCAAGAAGCTGAATAGAGAGCCAGCGGTTTGTTCTCGTCAGACATAATGTTTGAAACAGGAGATGTGCCCTCGTGAGCTCGTATCCATGTCAAGTCCCGGATTCCATAACTCCTCCCGTCACCTATGCTAGGCTAAATAGTAGTGATGAAAACGTCGTAGGCAACTACCTCTCGTCCCAGTTGCTCAGTGGTGGAGCGATCGGCTGTGCACTTTAAGTGACGTGACCGGTCATAGCGTAGGTTCGAATGCAACCTGGGAAGCCCTATTCGATTCAATGCGGCTAGTCATCAATAAATTACGTATGGAAGGGAGAAGGAAATCAAGATCGGATAGGTGGTCTATTCCAAACCCGGTAGCAGCATCTGGAGCTTAGAATCTTGTATAAAGATGTCCATCAAAGAAGCCTTTCTTTCTAAGTTAAGGTGACTCGAAAGATTCTTCCTCACACGAATATGAGATGTTTGAAACGAGACCGAGGAGTGGGTCTGAATGACAAAGACTTGTCTTTCTAACCGACGGTTCTATAGAGAGCCGAAGTTGGCAGAGGATAAGATGTCGTGACCTGACCTTCCCGCCCCTACTATGTTAACGTGTACGCATTAGTGAGCTGTCAATGTAAAGACCTCGAGAGTAAGCATCTCTAAGGGAGACAGACCTTTTAGCCTAGCCGTTAAGAGTGGCATCTACGTGAGCTTTCTATTTCTTATTCTAAATGGATGGATTCTATCCTGCCTGTGGAATAGAACCAGAATAGGGGCCCTTTGTTACTGACTTTTGACTATCAGACTGACCACTACCAATTAACATTTACTCGATTCGAAAACATCTGGGCGGAAAGCCAATAGGCTTCGTTTGGGGCCTTTGACTGTGATATTGCTCAAAATCCGCTTTAAACGAGTGTCCAGTGCGGTCAACTCGTAGAGAGGCGATACAGGACAGAAAGAGACCAAATCGAACGATTACCGACTACGGGTTCGCCTATCGGCTCTTCATTTTCAAGACTGAAAGGCCTACCGGGAGATCTCACTCAGATCAAGAAGGAAGTTATATGAGAATGAGAACGCCTATCGATACAGAGCTGAGCCCCATTCACACTCTATGACAAAACTCTCACTAGCTATAGGTCAAGGAGAACTTAGGCATCAAAAGACGATACACGAGTAACAGGAGGCAGAAAAGCCCTTTCCAGATGGGGGAAACTCTTCCGGATGGACGGACTAGCAAACTTAGGGGGAAAGAGTCACACACGTGAGGTCCGTGGGGGCAGAATCCGAAATCAACAAACAGAACAAACAGGCTGCAATTGGGAATCATCTTCTATGATAAAGAATCTTTAAAGAAGGCTTTCACTCTCCTTCTGAAACAAGGTAACGAAGTTTAGAGCCGATAGGTGGAAGTCTTTATAAGCTGTGAAAGCGGAGCGTGGACGTTAAGAGCGTTAAGCGAAGCCATGGGAATAGATAAGTCATTTTATTTGCAATTGGCTAGGTTAAGATCGATTCTCAATGGAGAAAATCTTTAATCCTGGTCTACTGTTTTCAGGGGTGATTCTATTAATCAGTAAAAAGGTAATGTTCAATTGGACTCGGGCTATGACTCACTCAGCTCTTTTATTTACTTACTTCAAGCCTATTGGCAGAAAGAGCGGGAAGAAGAAGCTTTTAGGTCTTTCTTCATGGACTAGTGTGGGAGGTGCATCCTTTACTGCCATTACTATAGTACCTATTTCAATGTCTTAAGCTATCAAGACATATTTTTTTTAAAGGGATCTTGAGAATTCAATCCGATGTAAGGTAGACGAACCAGTGTGAAAGCGATTCCTTTCCTAGATGTCAGCCAGCTATCGTTACATATGAGACCACGCCTAGCGAATAAAGGCAGACTTTGGGTAGGTAGTAGAGAAGGGTCAATGTGAATTGATTCCCAGGTGAGCTGCTAGCTTTGATTCCAATTGGAGTAGACCAGATCCAATGGGAGTCTCATGAGCGTTAAGCCATGGTGATCATTACACTCACGAAAACCATTCCAGATTCGCCGTGGAATTCTGATTCGATAGGTGTGGACTAGCATTTTATTCCATCTTATATAAAATCGAATATATAGTAGCATCTCTCATCACCAATTGCATTACCTAAAAGTCTCTCTCTGGGCTCTATCTTAGGTTGGCCTGGTTCAACAAGGCTGATTAGTATTCGATTTCGTGAACAGAGCGGGGTAAAAAGGCATGATTCTATAAAGTGAATCACTCTTTTGGCTACCTCTTTTCTTTGGGCTCCTTCGGCTTACTACGTCGTCTGTCTTTTTTCTTTCTTTACGCATCCGTCTACCTTTAAATACGAAGGCTGGTAGGTCACGGCATCTGAAACATGGCTCTCTTTCTTAGGCGCCTGCTCCCGCCTTTCCGGTAACGAAGTACTCTTTTTCTGCCTTTAGGCGAACCCTTGGTGAATTAAGTTCGCGCTTCAATTGAACTGTCTGCTTCGAGTCGAGGTAGAACTGATCGAACGGGTGAATGCAAGCCTTTTCTTCTTTCCGGGATTAAGGATCTCCCAAAAACCTCAGGAACAGTCAATGGGAAATCCCGCCATGCCATCGAGGGGCTAGTGTGAACATCCATAGCATACGACGGGCGAGAGGGCTACTGATCACTATCCGAATCTGCTACTGAAGAAGAAAAACCTCTTCATGATTGATCCTGGGTTAGAGTTAGTTAGACTAACGGATAAATCGAGTTTCCTTCTCTATCCGTACACGGAGTCTGGTTAGGACTCAATGTAAAGAATGACATAAATTCCACCAAGCGCAAACCGGTCTTACACAGATCTAGTAATCCATGTCAATTAATACGGGGTATTTTTCTTTATTTAGGAGTTTCGTGTTTAGTCCGAGAATCTGGGGTTCTTTTACTCCTACTCTTTAGCAAAGAAAGAAGGGTGCTCTTTTCAAGAGTTTCAAAGGCTTGAAGGAGCGTAGCCGTATCAGAGGATTCGGCTTAAGCGAGTGAAGGAACTTTAGGTAGGGTATCAATCAACATGAATTATAAGGGAAGCTTTAGCTTACACTTGCTGTTCTCTCTCAAGGCTCAGTGACAAAAGGAAGTGAAAGTGAAGTGACCCCAGGAGCAGGATAGGTTGACTCAGCTTTGAACACTCTTTGAAAGTGTAAATGTGGGCAATGGAATATCAATAGCTTTCTTGCTGGCGTGCTATCACGTATATAAGAAGTAGAAGTAGGGGGTAAAGAAAATGGATTTTGGGCCAGCTAAAGGCCTTTTTGCTCACCAGGCGAGAGGGTGGAGAAGTGACTTCGAGGCTTAAGATAGTTCACCTCAGGTCATAATAGAGTGACGTATGACATCGGTAGGAAGGTAATGCAGCTAAGCCGAGACTTGCTTCTGAGGCATTTCAGACTTTACTTGCTCTTGCCGATGTGATCTTTTCTCTTGTTGAAGAAGTGGAGTTTGCTGCTATCGTAGATAAGAGTTACGGAAGAGCGCCCTAGCTAGGTTTGAAAGAAGAACTGCAGCTCGATTTGAGATGAAATCTGGCAATAGCTCTAGGGTAGGTTCTGCCCCAGATAAGAGAGTTGGGATTGAGCTTTCACTGTTCTCAAGGTAGCGAGTGATCTTATATACGATACCGCCAAACGCTTCGTAAGCAAGAGAAAAGCTATTATGTCAACTATGTGGGACCTTGCCAATTATCAGCTTGATTCAGTCTAGCTATCGGATAACAAAAAAAATGCTGGACCTTCTTTTTGAAGCGGGGAGGGGGTGAGTCGCCAATGATCTAGCCACCCCACCAACTATGGTCTACCCTTGCAGTTCTTAGCCTCTACTATAGTATGAACTGAGCCATAGCTTCTAGGTCATGTCGCCCCCAATCTCCTTGTGATTAGATCTGTTCGACATGCAAGTTTTCTAGCTACTGCCTGTACAGGCACTCGTCAAGCCAGACAGTGTCCTCTGACCTTCCGTGACTATTCCAGACCCATTTCTTTATTAGAAGAGTCTCGTCGGTAAGTGAAATAGGCTTGTGATCTCTCCAATCACCTCCTCTCTTTCCTTACCAACTTGAACGGCTCCTGTTAGCTCTTCGCATGAGCTCTGGCTTTCTTCTTTTGCTCTTTGTCCGAATCCAATCGTCTATGTGGATGACGACTCCCATCTCATCCCATTGATTGGCTTAGTGTGAAGTATCATCATATTAAAAGCGATCTTCTGTCTATTGACCTAAACTCCAAGCAGTTATACCAGACAAGGTCTGAGTTCAGCTCCTATTAAGGAAGATGTGCCACTAGTTCAAAAAAAGAAAGTGGCAGAGCGGATTCAATCACAGCTGATACGAGAACTCATAGACCAAGAGCTCCAACGGGGCTATCGGCGGATATTGCAAAGAGATCACCAGCAGTGGTTAGAAGAGCTGATACTTTCCCAAGAGCGGCTATGCCATTAATAGCTTCTACGGGGCTAGCAGTGCTTATGAACCATCAACAGGAGAGATTGGCTTCATTCTTACCAAGAGTAGACCCGAGAGCTGCAATAGTAATTAGGACTAGCCCACTTCGATGATTCGAAATCGTCGAAGCCCCGAAAATGCCTTTTTTCGAAAAGTGAGTGAAGGAACCCGAGGGGACAACAGGAATTTTCAACCAAAAGGAGTAGGAGCATTCGACTGAAGAAGTTATGGCATCAGTAGCAAAGGACGAAGCAGTTCTTGCTCGACGTTTCAGAAGTGGAGTTTGGGAAGACGGTCTCACCGGGTTTTTACCTATTTCAGGATTCAGTTCAAGCAAAAGCACACTTTGAATCATAAGTTGACGTAGATACAAGAAGAGAAAAAGCAGCCATTTCATCCGCATCTGTTGTCGGAATAACTGCTTTTGGTGGTACGGGCATATGGGTTAAGGAAGCGAGTGATCCTCGGGGAAGTTAAACAAAAAAAGCTCTTCACAAGAGGAGCAAAAAGAAGAAGAATTGTCGGCATATCCGCACCCGGCTCAGCTCAAGGTGCAATCCAAGCAAAATGAGAAGAGCAGGCGAAAGCAATGGAGGATCCCCAGTGACATCCGTGAGTCAACGAGTTAGGAGCTCAGACCGGGTAGAAAGGGAATATAAGAAGCTGCATCCTTTTGAATGAGTTTCAGTTGGAAGAGGAGGCATGCATCGTATAATAAGATGGCATCAAATGCAAGAGGGAATCCCACTGTGAGGGAGCTAGCTACTTCTTTCATACCAGGAAATATAAGTATAAGATGGAGAGAATACGATCTTTGACACATATATGCCGATAGGAGGATGCTAGTGAGTTGTTAAGGAACTTCTTTCTCTAAGACTAAGACTGCCCCTTGCTATTGGTAACAGTCTTTAGACCCTTACTCCGCTTATCTCTCAAAAGAAGTTGCTTGGAGGGCCGGCCCATCTTTGTTTCCTACCTCGGATCAAAATCTTTATCTAAAAGATCCGTCCATTGACCCTTGCTTTCGACTCTCGTGAGAGGGCCGGGCCAGACTGGACTTTGCTACCAGACAGAAAGCTCTTCTCTTTCTTTTTTTTTTTCACTTGTTGGCCAGACTGGAGAATTTTGAGTTTATAGGTCGTACGTCTGAAAGAGTTCATCGTACAATTTCGGCGATTACAAAAGGAGTTCCTCTCCCTCTCTGTTTTTTGACTTCCGTCGTTCAGGAAGAACGACTTCGCCTAATTCTCATAATCCCGGCCCCCCCACTAAGCAATTACGTTACGACCACTGAACAAACTTGGTTGACGAACATGGTTTATGCGCCGCTAATGTAGCGGCTTGCCGAGCATTTGACAAACTCACACCATCCATTTCAAATAGAATTTGTCCCGTAGAAACACGAGCAATCCAACCCGTAGGATTTCCTTTTCCTCTTCCCATTCTTATTTCTGTAGGTTTCCCGGTAATAGGGAGATCTGCGAGAACTCTTACCCATATCTTACCATTTCTTCGGAATTGTCCGATTATAGCCCGACGCGCTGCTTCAATGGCTCGATATGAAAGACGACCAGCTTTACAACTTTTAGTGCCATATCTTCCAAAACCAAGTTGTGTACCGTCTGGTTTGCAACCCCTACTACATCTGCCTTTACGATTTTTACTATATTTTGTACGTTTCGGATATAGCACGTCCCCCCTTTTTAGGTTGGGGAGATTTCGCTATCTCCGGGCGGGGCGCACCTTAAGTTCCGGAAAAAAGGTCCTTTTTTTCATCGAAAGAGGAAGTCCATTATTCCAAACCGAGCTCACATCTCCTTCATCGTCGTTGGTCCTTCTTTCGTAGTGGTCTTTGTATAGTGTTAAAGCTAACCCCTGCCTGCACGAGAGGGCCTTCACTTAGCTTAGTAAGCTCGCCCGCTTAAAGTTAACGGTCAACAAAGCCGGTACACACTTCACTTTATACTTAGTCAATTTTGATAAAGTGAAGAGTCAGTATCGTACTTGCAAGTCCTAACTGTGGCATGTGAAAACTGTCCTTACCCGGCTTTCGGGGTGGACCCTTTCACTCTACTCTATGTTTATGTTCTTATATAATATACGCCATCGATTGAAGCAAGCTCCTCCCATGCTTCCTTTTCCATCGTTCAGTACTTTCTTCATCATCCACTATGGTTGAGCTATATGCTTAACACATGCAAGTAGGACCTTCTTTTCGCCGAGAGAAGATGCAACAGGACTTAAAATCCTGGTTCTGGAGCAAGGGACTCAAAATCCTTCTTGCTTCGAAGTCAGTGGCCCAACATTTGTTAAACCCCCTTTTCTCGGGCGATAGGGCTTCCTCTTTTTATTCTTTCTGAGTTGTACCGGTCCACCCCCCATGCGGATTCTTCCCCGCTCCCCCGGAGTGGGAAAGCACGGAGATCGCGCATCGGCTCTGAGATATTCCTTTACCATTTTTCCGCTCCAGGTAAAGAAGCAGAATTCGTTATCGGAGAATCCTCAGCCAACTAGCCTGAGCATGCTCTCTAACATCACATACGATATTCTTGGTCTGAAGAGAAGAAAGCTCCCCTAGCCACGAGCAAAGCAGACCACGGGCATGAAGGAGGTAATCAATGGCATTCAGATCAGGCATGAAGGAAGTAGGGTAAGGCATGATTCGGAAAAGAGTATTTAAGTAAGCATTAAGCTTTTTCATAAGGTTTTTTCTTCCTCTACCTTCTCTTGCTATTGGATTGGAGAGAGAGAGAAGGCCAAGTAAAGAAGTGATTAAGAGCACTTTCGAAGTAAGCATTCGGCTTTGGTTTGGGAAAGATCAGATTCCATATCTGATCTGGATTCTAAGCCTCATCTCCTGCCGTAAGCGCTCTTGCACGAGTCCTGTATCACTACAGGAACAGGAAGTACGAGCAGAAAGAAGTAGTCACTCTTCGCCTTTCAAGATATTGCGTATAATAGATAGAGAGAGCCAGTCTCTTTTCTTTCACCTGCGGACCTTTCTGGAACAACTCTAAATGTTCCCTTTGGGCGAGTTCTCCTACTTTATTTTATGTCGAGGGAAATGCTTAGTCGATCCTCACCTCTGCGTGCTATTGAAAGTGCATAGATCAAGAGATTAGCAATTGCTGCTGACTTTCTCTTTGCTACTTTAGTTGGGGTTCCCCCTACTCAATCTGTAATGGGATCTACCCGTGCTTCGCTCACTCTATATGCGATTGGAAATAAGTCCGGGTGCCTTTCCTGCACACCTTTGCCTTATATGTTTGAGTCTCTGTCCAACCTCTGCCTACGAGGAAAATTGCTGCGCAGAGCCTTTTAATTATAATTAACTAAGTTCTTTGTTAAAGTAAAGAATTTCGCATCCATGGCATGCGCCTAATCCGCTCTTACAGATAGAGATCTGCTCCTCAAGTGCAAGATTCGCTGCTAATTGCATTGGAATTTCCGGGACTATGCTTAGTAAGCGCTTTTAGTCATCTGTTTGCGGCGAATCCAAGAAGTAACTAGGAGAAGAAAGACAAGCAATACAGGGTCTTCAAGGAAGAGGTTGTTGCCCCGGTAGATATAAGAAGTTTGCAGGGAACCCTAGATGGAATGAAACTATTCAACGTTGATGTTGATCTACTTGCTTGTACGATTGGATTTGTGTGAAGTCTACCTATAGCTAATGAAGTCAGCCTTGCTTGAAGGAAAGAGGGGAAATCCGGATTATTGACTTTAGACTTTGAAGTAGGCGAATCCGCTGCTCCTGCTCTGGACTAAGGGGCGAAGCGGCTCGACGTCAGGAGAGGGGTAGAAGGCTAGAGGCCACAGAATAAGTGGTAATTCGTTAAAAGCACGGATCGAACGAGAAGGATGGGATTGGGTTCAGTTAAGGTAACCTAGAGGGTGAAAGCTAGATAGAGAAATATCTTTTCGAGTTAGGAAAAAGCTAGAAATAGAACTCAACTGACTTTCTCTAGGAATTCCCAAGCGTTAGCGAAGAAAGAAGCCTCTACAGCTAGGGAGGAAAAAGAAGTTCTTATAGACTTTTTGAATCCTTCTTTCAATATTCGTTAGAGCCTGGGCTTCACCCCTCATTGCTTGTTCGACAGCTAAGACTTCACCGGTGCTAGCAAAGATCTATTTGATTTGGAAGTTCTTTTCTTTGCGGCCCCAATCCAAAATATCTTAAGTATGTAGAGTAGATTTTTTGAACCCATGCTTCGATCACTTCTCTACACTGCTGACTTTACTCAACAAGTGAGCGATAGATCGAGTGCTTCTTTAGGGTTTGATCCCCGTTTACCTAGCGATACAGCCCATCACTAAGCTCATTTCCTGGAAAAGTAGTATCCCGAGGCTAAGACTCCGTTACCGAAGGAAGAAAGCTACTCAAAGAAGAGAGCTGGTCTAGGAGGCATGTTAAGTCAGCTGGTTCTAGGTCTAAAGCTAGTGTAAAATCTTCTCGTCCTTAAGCCCTAAAAGAAAAGTGCTTACGCCTTACCTGGAGTTGAAGTTGGGAAAGCCTAGACTTACTTGCTACGTAAATAGCCCTTTCTTGGCATAACGAAATGAAAAAGCTCAATCCCAACTCTTTCTCTTTGTGCCAAAGAGCTTCTTCTTGCATAGGATTTGTCCAAGGTTATCCGGCAAAGAGCTTCTTCTAGAACATCTATCCCATCTCCTTTTACTTTGATAGGTGAGAGCTTGAAGTTGCTTGCCTTCTTGTTGGAATCAGACTGATTGTCAGGAATGAAATTCCATCCCCGACAGAAGTCACTCTTTTGTTTGACAGAATAGCTTGTTAGCAATGACCATTAAAGGAGCTCGGGAATCATGTTCCACCAAAGCTCAATCGCCGCTAGTCTCTAAATGGTTTAAGGCTTATTTCAAGCCGAATGCTTGAGGTCGCCCGCTTTTTAGAATCAAGTCCCCGAGGTAAACTTTCTAGATTACCATTCTCAGTCCCAGTCCCATTAGTCCCTGACTCTGTCAAGCCATCAGAATCAGATAAGAAAGAAGGAGGAAATGGGGTTCCATGTGTAAGCACCCTTGCCGTATCGGATAAGGCCTAAGCTGTCCCATATCATAAATCAGTTTGGGCTCGCTTTCAGCTCAACAAGTCTATGTAAGCCTTCATTCCTATCCACTTTTAAGTAAAGCACGGGTCTTGGAGGGCCCCGTACGCTTATTGCTTTTCCTTTTGGATGCCCATTGCGCTATCGCTTAAGGTACCTTGTCTTAGGGTTTACCTCACGTTTTTCTATTACGAAAGCCGCATCAATTCCTTCTCTTGGTTTTGTTATTGAAGTTTCTCCCGGTCTTGCTCGTTCACTTTCTATTAATGCCGGGTCTATCCCCACTGGCATCTCGCTTTTTGTTTCAGGCCGCTGGAACACTATTCCTTTATCCTTAAAAACTGCTTTTCGAAGCAATTCATTCCTTCTTTCTCTTTCTTGCCTCAGCGAGTGAAGCTGCTCCCCTTACTTAAGCAATTCCTTCCTTTTCCGTCTTCGTTGAGTGAGGAGCGATGTCAAGTCTTTTTATTGTTCTGTGAGTGAATGGAAGTGTGGTTGTAACTGCTTTACCGGCGTGAGTAATCATTCCAAGCCCTGGAAGTCTTCCTACCAGTCTTATTCTATTCCGGTAGTCCCTAAAGTGGTAAGGTAAGAGAGATGCCAAAGATGAAAGGAAGGAGAGGTCATCCAAGCCTATTCCATCGAGACGGATTTAGGATTTAGGACTGACGGACTGACGGATAGACTGAGTCAAGCACTACAAGAATTAGCACAAGGATTAGTACCGGAAAGGTTGATACGATTGATTCGCTTGCCTCGAAGACTGGCATTAGGCCCCTACTGATGATAATGATAGGATTGATTCGAAGCAAGAGGTCCCTTTTCCGCTACGGGAGATGCTAGAAGGGAAGAAGCCATCGGGGGCTCTTACTATTACACAGGCTAGCAGACAACCGGAAAGCTATTCGCTTGTAACAACCAAAAAGCAGTAAGCCTTCCTTCCTACAAATCTCCTCATAGCGCTGCATTTTTGGTTAGTATGATAGTTGTAGCTCTTTCTTTGACTTCCGCAGCCGCGGGGGTTGACCTTTCATCAGTGGGGGTTTCGAAGTTGGGATGTTTTTTCCGTCGACGCCCCCGCGTGTCGATCTCCTCATTCACTGGCATTGTTGATTGGGCTGGTTCAGTAGAGGACAGGAGATCAACCTCAGGATGGTGTGCATTTGTTAGGGGGTGTCCTGGAAAAGTAAAAAGCAATCAGTGGTGGCAACTATAGTGGGTGCAGAAGCTGAGTATAGGGCCAGGGCACAAGGTATGTGCGAAGGATTATGGATCAAGTCTCTCTTGGAAGAGGTTGGCGAGGTGGTAGAAGTACCCATGAGGCTATACTGTGATAACCAAGCCGCTATACATATTGCCAACAATCCACTTTCTCATAATAGGACTAAACACATTGAGGTGGATTGCCACTTCATTAAGAGAAAAGATTGAGTCCCATATCACACCACATGTTGCTTTCCGTAACCAATTAGCCAATGTATTTACTAAAGCACTCTCAAGGGATAGACTGATCGAGCTAGTAATGTGCAAGTTGGGCATGATTAACATCTATGCTCCAACGGTAGTGTTTAGTAGGGATATACTAGTATACTTTTGAAACTTGTATAATCCTTTTTTTTTTGAATGTCATTTTTTACCTAATAGAATGAAGGAGGGCTTCATTCTTGAGCCCTAATTTTATCATCCTTTCTCTTCTACCATCTTCTTTTTCCTTTTCTCTCTCTCTCTTTCTCCTCTATTCTCCTTTCATCTCTCAATTCGGAATTAACAGAGCCTAAGTTTACTTTCTTTAGAACGAGGACTTTTTCAAAGAGGAATGAGATTTGTTTGGGAATAGAATCTGGACTTTATGAAACATGTGGTTGACTATCGGTGGCTGAACAAAAGACGTATGACTTGAGAAAGTAAGATCCCCCCTCTGTTGTCGGGAAAAGGAGCTCTAATGGTACTTTAGAATAAGAATAATGGGTACTATTAGGAGTAGGAGAATGCAAATAATAGGTCCTTTTCGCCAAATCCAGGTTTTGAGTTTACTTCTAGTTCTGGACCGATGGGAACTCCTACTCATAAACGAGTAGCTTCTTAGCTTCCAACTTATAACACCTTTTGGGTTTTGGGACTTGAAGCCAAGTAAAGGCAGCTTGCTGTTGAGTTATAGTCTTTTCTTTACTTTAAGATATGAGACTTAGGCGAGGCGGAGAACCTCAGTTAAACAAACTAGTAATCTAATCAGTCATCTAATCTTAGGCTTCGTTACTTGACTTATCAGCCAGCAAGTAAACTACCTTAATCCCCTGAAGTAAGGATTTGGCAGGAGCAAGAGTAACTGTAGTTGCTACGGCCAGGGGAGCTAGTCTCGTAACTGCGGGCAGTTCGAGTTCTTTACAAGACAGATGGGAACTGTAGCTAACAAGTGTGCCCTGAGGGGAATCCTATTTATACTCTTTCTACTATATTATATTGGCAGGACGGGTGCCAAGTTTTTAGTAGCTAGACAGCTAAGCCAGTAGTAGTTCAGTTCAGGTCAGGGCATGAAGCTACAGGTTTTATTTGCGGTCGTGAGACGGAGAGGTCAGAGGCAACTTGTTATATAGGTAGTCGTGCGTCTTAATAGATCTTCTTCTATACTAGTAGTAGCAGTAGTGGGTGAAATCGGTTTCTTAGGTAAGGTTTAGTTTCTTTATTAGAAGGATAAGCACGGTTATTGCTGTTTGTCCACTATTCTATTTCCTTCTCGCAGCCGAGGTAGGCTGAAAACTTGCTCGTTAGAAGTAGTTAACGAACGGAAAACGGAAATAAGGCCATGTCTATAAGTGAAGATTGGATGGATGCCCGCTCTCCTTGGGTATGCTTTAAAAAGGGCTGTTTTCATGCGTGCTGGTGTTCGTAGTCTCTTGCTTTTTCTGTTCTCGTCGGGGAAGGCGGGATTGGCGCATCTACAAGTTGAGAGTGTGCTCGGGCAAATGGGCTAACCAGAACTACTAGTAACGGGATTTGCCTGCAATACGAGTAAGGGGAATGGAACTCTTGTTTGAGAACTTTAGCTACGGACTTAGGTTAGCTAGCTCAGCTTCTCCTATGGCTATTTGGATTAAGGAACTGGGGTAATGCGAAGACAAAGAATAATAATAATGGTGAGTCGCGCGAAAGCCGTTCCAAAGCTTTTAGGCCACCCTTCAGGCCTTTCCAACCTGTTGTGTGTGAGTTTTTTTATTTTTAAGCAATATGTCCAGTCTATTTAAGGACACGTGGCATAGCGATCTCTCACCAAAGTGATTTTACATACACCACGTCTCGACCTGTTCGTCCCAGCGGAACGAACTAAGGCGTGCTTTGGGCTTCCCGACCCCTCTTTCCCCCTTTCCTGTTTAGGAAGATAGCAGCCATTTCAATAGCTGCGAGAAAGAGTGGCCTCCGCCGATCTTATTCTTAAGTTTGTGCCATCATCTGACCAACTGCCCTCTATTCTGACTAGAACAAGGGCTATCTTCTCTTCGCTTTCAGTAATTGAAAGACAAGCGTGATTTCACCCCTGAAGCTTGAAGGAGAGTGTGAGATTATATAACACTATTATTTATTTGCTTTTTTCAATATTAACCAAAAAGGCAATTATTGTATTCTTCTCTCATTAGAACAAGAGAAGAGAGAAAGACAGGGAATGAAAATGAAATTGGGTAAAGCTGTATAGAAAAGTTTTTTTTTCTGCAGAAAGAAAAATGATTGTTTTCCCGGAAATGTGGAGGAGGGTAATGTTGATAAGAAGTTGATCTAGTGGCAAAAGACTAAGAGCGGATACTCTCACGGTAAGAGCTCCTTCTGAAACAACTTCCTATTCTAATTCAATCTCGGACATTAAGATTAAGTCAGTTCAGTTACTTGCCTTAGGGCAATCGGAGTTCAGTGAGAAGGATTTGATTAACTTAGGGTACTAGCTTCACTAACGATGTAAAAGAGCTCCCTCTTGCAAGCAAGTCCTTCTTGCTAAGACCGGTAATGCCTTCAAACAATCCCATCGCCTAGAGCACCTTCTGAAGCCCTTATTCGTCACAACAGCGGACCATTCCCTCACAGCTGAGTGAGATGCTCCCATCTTGATCTCTTTTTTCCAGCCTTCTTTTACCGAGGACTGCTTAATGAGTAAGCACTGTTTGCCGTTTTCGAATTACAGCCACTCCTTCCTCTTTCTTCCCACTACGCGGTAAGAGTGCTGCAAGGTAGGCAGGAATGCAATGAGTAACCCGAAGCCGACTTAGCTACCGTTATTTCCTGCCTTTCGTCGAGTGGATCTTGTGTCACTTTCCCACTTTCCTTGTTCATATGCCTCTAACCTCAGACTCCGCTACTTTGAGTTCTTAGTCGAGACTCTTTCTTTCACTCCTGCAACTCGAGAAAGTTGAAGTTACTTCCTAACTATGAGCTTTTTTCCTCTCACTTAGGGAATGATTGGCATTGGCCCTTCCCACCTTTTAGGTCTCGGTCGAGCTACTTTCGTTCCTCTACCATTTGTTGCCCTAAATGACTTTGAAAAAATTATTGACTTTCTCTCCTTTCACGTCACGGGTGACTCTTCTGTTCCTTGCTATTGGTAGGCTATTCAGGCTAACGATTGATCCAATTAAGACTTTACCGCGGAGGAATTCATTCTTCTCAATCTCTTCTTTCTAAGAAGTCTCTTGTGCCTTCCTTGCAGAACAAATCACGTACTGTATATAGACCTAGACAGCAGCTCCCGCTAATGCAATTCTTTTGTAGCAGCGCCGGCACCCATTGATTTGTGCCCCTATAAGATAAGATCTCGGTTTGAGAAGGATTTTGACGATTCATTCACTAGGAAAGGGATTCCTATTGAGCTTGACTTTATAAAGATTGAAAAACTCTTTGTGGTCGAAGGTCATTTTAATTGAGTCAACAAGCTTACCTTTGCTTGAAAAAGCTAGATAGACTACCACCCTATGTATCGATGTATCGATCGGTTTTTTTCCTGGGCTGATTCAGTCGCTAAGCGCTAAGCAGCAGTCGAAGTCTCTGGACAATCACTGGCTGTATGAACTCGTCCATTAAAGGAATTCCAAAATAGACTTTTTACCGCGCATCGAGAAGGAGGAAGACCATGATATCGGTCTTAGTCCCACCTATCCGTAAAAGGAATAACGCTATGCCCTCTGTCAAAAAGTCCTCTATAATCTGGGTCTCCAATCAATAAAGGTCTAGCTCTATCCATCCCCTAGTGGCAAACCTTATGAACCAGTTCTCATTATGGGGTATCAGATCGAAAAAGTTTTCACTCATCTAGCGAATGTTCTATCTCACCATGGGCGAAAGTACCTCTTTTTGACCCTTTCCCTAATAAAAAGTTATTTGAGGCAGAGTCTGAATCGAGTATCTTAGTGATGGTATATAACAGAAGAAGATTCGGGATTTTTTCTAGTGCCATCTGTATGAACAAGATCAAGCGAGTTTTCTATTATCTTAGTTATTATATAGAGAGTAGTTCCTCAGCCTAGTCGATCACACCCGTAGAACACAGTTAGTCAATCACTGGCCTTTGGCAAAAGAAATGCAATGCTCCTCAAAGCCTAGCTTCATCCTTTATAAAGCAGCTATAACTACGGACAGAAAGCAGCAGCAGCGACTCCGCCCTGAACTTCACTCCTCACTCAAGGCGTACTAACCACCGCATGTCTGCCTTTGCGCGAAGTTAAGCAATTGGTTCCACTTCTTGACCGAGGACGAGGAGATCTTGTGAAACCTAATCCAGTCTATTTGCAGCCATGTGACACTACACTCTATTGGGCTGAATCCATCAACATCTATTGCTGGGCTTCAGTGATTGAATAGAGGTGGCAGATGAAGACTCTGCTCCCGCCCTTCATTCATCAGGTCTCAAAGTAGAGATTGTATGATAGGTAGGTGGAAAAGCTACAAGCCATCACCTTAGTTCCCTGCCGTCTTTTCTTTCTTGAGGAGCAATAACATTCTTGAGTTCTCACTTGATCTCATGTCTTTTCCCTTAGATTATGTATAGTAGGCATTCTCTTTCTAGAACAAACGTTTGCATTTTGTATAGGAACCCCTTTCTCAAAAAGAAAAACCTTCCTTCCAAACCGAGCTCGGGGCCACCCCACCGGACCCCTTGTTCAAATCATTCTTGCTCTCTCCCGGTCCGGTTCGTTGGAACCACTTCGTTCGAATCCATGGAACTACGAAGCTAGTCCGATCTGGGAAGGAGCAAAGAGCCCACATCCGTCTCGTTCCTTTCTCCTTAGGGTAACCTCCAACTCTATCCCGGTCTCTCTCCAACAACTTCTCATTCCGCATGAAACGATCGAAAGGATGGGTATCGCCATCGAGTCATCTAGTATCTGCTAATTCCATGAAAAGTGGAAAGTCTTCGACTGAACCAAGAATCACTTCATCTTTTTCTCTAGTGCTTGGAATTAGGATGTAACCCTCTAACCGCTAAGCTCTATTCGACTTCCCATCTATCTTATTTTTTTTTCTGCTTTGTCTCTCGTTTTTTCTTCTTTCTTCCGAGCATCTCAATCAGCTCTCGAAACCAAAGGAATTTGAATCTAATTAATGAGGGAACTACTGAATACCATGGAAGAAACTACATTTATAACCTTCCCCCGCTCTTGAGCACATCGCTTCTACGGTCCACGGCTAAAGGAAGAATCGAGAGCTGGTGCCCGGTTCCTCGGAGCTTCAGAACTGCCATAAACCGTTCGCTATCAGCTTGTCTGAGCAACGCGTTGAGCATGAGGTTGGTGAGACCACGAGACGGTTTCTTTCTTTGTCCCTAGAAAAGGAGATCCCAATTGGTACCGGTTAGGTAGTCTCACGGCACGGCTCCCAGGAAGAGAAAGTTCAGACAAATTCCCCTTCTCCGTTCTGTCACAACCAATTGGTTGATCCATAGTAGTCAATTCCCAAGTATTCTTGTCTGGGAAAGGCAGGTCATCGAAGCTATCAAGGGCGGCTGTGGCGGGTATAGCTGAGAGCCAGCCTGGTTCAGCTAGAATAACGTTAGTAGGTAAGATTTGAGTATACAACTATCAATAGATAGGGGAAACAGCCCAAGAGGGTGTATCAAAAAGGACAGCACCGAGGGAGTCTAGCTTGCATCTCTTTGTAGTGAATTCCTCTTTTGATTCAAGGAGAGCAGCATGCTTCAAAGCCCATCTAGAGCAGTCAGAGAACTAGGTCAAGATCTCAACTTTTGCTTAAGAGAACTCGGCCAGGTCAAAAAAGACATCTTGAGCCCTATCTATACCATACCCCGGAGGGTTCGGGAGAGACTATGAAAAGCTTCCATTTGGTGGGCATCTTCCTATTCATAAATTGCTCGTTTCAAACCCGGTCGGGTTCATCCAAGTCAATCTGCGTTAGTTTTCCTGGTCAGACACCGGTCATACAGAGACAAATCCTTTTGAGAAAGTATTCCCGCGACCCAACTCCCAAGTGTGGGAAATCCCTCTTGGTGAAGCCTCTGCTTCAGCTTATACTTTCGTCGAGTTAGGATCTCAGACAGATGAGACTGGAAGCTTAGTGAGTTAGGCCGGCAAACACCAAAACCTCATGGCCTTTGCCAGAAAAATGACTAAAGGTGCCAATCACTAAAGAGGAATACCCCGAACCGAAAAGGGGATGTTTTCATGAACAAATCTCTCCAGATCTTGCCCACACCGCTGAACGCTCCGCTCATACGGATAAAGCCCACTCAAAGCCGCCCGGGGAGAAAACCCGGACGAAGCGCTTCGCCTTTAAGCCCTAAAAAGAAAGGTGCTACACTAATTATAGTAACCAGAACAGGGCCTTGGCCCCAGATGCTATCTCCGACCGAGCAAAGGGCCTTGTTAATAAATACCTAAATAGGCGTGGTTCGGGTTCTTAGTCTAGCCAAAACTGCCCCTTTCCTGTCCTGTCCTTCAAGTTGCGCTAAGGTGCCCCCTTAAGATTGAGAGGGCTAACTCGGATAGGGCGGATAGTCAAGAAAGAGCGGATAGGTCCAGCAGAGGGATCGGGGGAACTTCACGCTGCTATTGACGTTTTTCTTAATACTTACTAATAGCTAGACGGAGAGCTTCCTACTAGCAACTCGGATAGGACTAATAGCAGCTAGGAAACAAGAGAGAAGATCTAGCTACCTTCTTAGGATTGGATAGGTCGGACCTTAGCCCATTCCTGTCTTGAATATGGATGGGGCCGGGCTTTAATAATTCCTTCTTAGGCGTGTGAGTGCACTCAAGGAGTTTGTTACTATTAAGGCAGGTATTTCATATTGTTAAATGGCCGTAGCTGCACGGTCTGCCTCTTCGCCTGCAATCGAGGATGTAGGACTTTTGACGAACTACTCGTAAGAAAAGAGTTGAGTTAATCCTACTTAGTTGAGTTCCGTAATAAACGAAGGGAGAGCAAGGAAGGCAACCCCCTTCCCCAGTACGCACAGTCCCAGTCCGCTTCCGTAGTAGCTTACGAGTAGAACTACTAGATAGAAAGTACTACTTCTCATTGATATACGATATCGCCATGGAGACGTTGACCTAGTCCATTGTAACAAGAAAGAAATAATATTACATAAACAAGGCATTACTTACGATCCAGTGATTAGGATAAGGTAGGTGGACAGACACAGAGTGAGTTCGGTCACGCCAGAGAATGCCAGTCGATGGGGAGTGGAGGTGGAGTGGCACCGGTTAGTAATCGATTGATTCCCCACATACGATACAAAGGAGTGGTCCAGGAAGTACTGGTTAGTGACTGATTGATTTCACACATATCGGGAGAGAGGACTAATCCACAAGACCTAGAGGAGAAAGGAGTATTCAGCAGTTAGTACAATGTAGAGCTGTTCTAATTGAAGACACCATATAGGTAACGAGGATGAGGCTTACACGTAGAGCTACACATAGTGTGCTACAGGGGCCCCTAATCAAAGGAGCCTAATTCACAGGGAGGACACATAAGTAAGTTCCCAGGAGATCATTGCAGCTAGCCGGCCGTCATCCAGCCAGTGTCTCATCCACATCGGTTGAGGGTCCTTGCCATACAGCCGATACTCGTCTCTCTTTGGAATAGAAAATCCCTCCATGTTAGTTTGGGACAGATTTAAAAAACCTCCTCATTGCACATTTTTCCATGGTCAAAACCTCATTTGGATGGGTTCGCTGAATCCCCTCTCTCTCCTAATCGGGGCACATAGAGGACGGAGATGAGAAATCCATCTCAAGATGCTGAATCATTGGAGCCATGCCATAGCAGCAGAGACTGCTAGCTCAACAGGTCTTCACAACGGCACTACCCATGACCCTTTCACAGGAGGTTTGAGTTCAAATACGTGACCCTTCCTTATGTTGGGATCTATACAAAGGTCCAATCCATCGGATTTCACTTCATGAAATGTTTTTCTTTTTAGAAACCGGGGTTGTATGACTAGCTTCTCCTTCTCGGGGACATTAAAGGGATTGTATTAGTGAATAATAATGTTATTTCCAGAAGTTTCTCTATGGAGAGGTGGTATGCCAATCCCAATGGGTTTACTTTACTACTCCTACAGTGCCAATGCATCAACAAGGGGAATAATCCCACATACGATCTCGCATATCTACGGCACCCAAACAACCAGTTGAATCCATCTTAGTTGGTTGGTTAGTGTGATAGATACTCTCTCTATCCATTCGATATACATATGATACTCGCATCGAGACGTCCTTGCCATAGAATTTGGAACCTATGTCCTAACCCCTTTCACTGGCCTTTATGATAAGCCAGTCCGGAAGGTTTTCACCCCTAAAGGAAGAAAGAAAGGAGATGGACCCCAAGTTACCACCAAATGAGATTGATTGAGCTATGGATGCACTACCTGGGTCGGAGCAAGCAATAAGGTCGCTTGGATCGGACCTATTAAATGGATTTTATATCGAATGAAACATACCCTTTCTGATAGGTTCTCTATGATTGCCGGGTGGTGATTCAATAGATCCAGGTAGGTTTAGACCGCTGAACATCATTTGGACGGGCCGAGTCTATATGGGCTTAGGCCTATTTCGTAAGTGAGCAGTCTTTGGCAGGCCTGGAGATTTAGTTAAGGGGAGTAGAGGTCTAAAGCCCATGTTACACGGGTCGTGCACACTGGCACCGGGCCCGTTTCGTGAGGGCCACGCCCAAAGGCCCATTTTCTCAACATTTTCTTTTCCTTCTTCTTTTTTTGTTAACAAAATGAAGAGAACACATCAGGTTTGGTCTTGGAACGCCATGCTAACACCATGCTTAGCAAACCATGTTAGGACCGATCTTAAAACATCATGCCATGGGTGCGGTCACGGCTTCAAAGCCGGCTACATTCTTTCTCCGAGAAGGCAATTATAGAGCATAGCCAAACCTCGCGAGGGAAGGGGGTCGGGGACGACGTTTCAAAGCTGTCAAGCAAAGAACCTTTGCTGCAGGAAGACGGTGATGGATGCCTTGTTCGGTATCAGGCTTGGTGATGTTTCGGAAGTGGATGGCAGAGTAGTAGAGATTCAACTCAAAGCATGACTCTCCCATCTCCATCATGATCGAAAATGGACCGCATGAGTGACAAAAGATTGGTCCTTGTGGTGAAATGTCAGACCGTGGTGGGTGCTTCTCGGGTGCTGCAATCACACAACAGCAAGAGTCCCTGCCATAAGCCCTGCTACGGTTGCATCTGATGGGAAAATCCACCATGAGCATTAGCCTTAACGAGCCGCTTGGAAAACCTCAGCAAAGAAAGGTAGGAGCAACGCGCAGACGAAAAGTTGTGTTCTCCACGGATGAAACCTCATGAAAGCCAAGAGAAGAGGAGCAGCGGCCATCCTCATCATTTCACAGTCATGCTGATGACGGTGTGCAGCCTCCTCTTCGGCAGACAAGTTGCAGCAGCGGTGTGAACCCGGCAGCAATGGAGGCCGACTCCCAGCAGCCGTTCCTTGCGGTTGTGAAGATCATCTCCCTTCGCGCTTTTCTTTCTTCTGTCAGTCGTTCCAACCGGTCCCTTTACTAGTAAGCCTCTATAGGGATCAAGCATTAAGGTTTGGCTGGAAAAATGGGTCCTTGATCAACTTCTCATAAACGTTGTTCATGGGGCATCGATTTGCAAGAAAGGGTGGACAAGACCTTACAACTAAATTGTTGTTTTCTACTGGCTGGCGTCCTTAGGAGGTCTTCTTCGAGATGTAATTTACTGCTAAACCTCCTACTTGACTGGCCCCAGAGGTCTCTCTCCCTTCACTCTCTCGATTGCACTATCATGGGCAGTTGATCTAATCAAGTCCTCTCTCAAGGCAGGACAAGAAGGCCGACCTGTCTCAACCTCGCTACTTCAATCACACTTGATTTCGTTCCGTAAAGCAGACAGTCGAGAAGATAGCCACTGAACATTTACCCCATCTGGAGTGAATTAAAAACTGTAACTTGAGAATCTTTTTAACTGCTTCTAGCTCGGGGAAAGAACCGTAACTATACTTACTCTTTTTAGATCAACAACAGCTTGTAACATTAAGAGAAAACTGAAAGCTGCTTTAACAAGAAGCACTAGCAGCAAGAAGAAATTGAGGTTTGTCGCGGGCCTCTTCAACTACACGAGATGGACATAGGCTTGCATTCAACTTCATACTGAACGAGAACTTCCGGTGCTGCTAGCATCCATGCTCTTCCCTCTCGATTTCGTTCACATGTGAGACTTGATTGATCTTGTGTTTGTGTTCAGTCAATGGTACCGACTTTGTGCTATAAGTTTCGTATGCCGCACTTTAAGATTTTTATGGATAACTTTCTCCCGAATAAAGTGGTAGTCCACCTCTATTTGTTTCGTGCGAGCATGGAACACAGGATTAGAGGCGAGGGAGATGGCTGAAATATATTATCACACCAAATGGTTGGCACATGAAACAAAGGAATCTGTAAGTCTTTGAAGAGCATGCGAAGCCACGATAATTCAGCGGCAGTATGAGCTAAGCATCTATACTCAGATTCGGTTGAAGATCTGGCAACTGTGGCCTGCTTCTTAGCACACCAGGCAATGGGATTATTACCCATAAAAAGACAATAGCCACTAACCGACCGACGATCACAAGTATCACCTGCCCAATCAGCGTCTGAATAGGCAGTAAGAGTGAAAGGTCCTCTAGTGAACTGAATACCAAGTTGTAACAGTCCCTTTGAGATAAGGCAAGATACGTTTTACTGCAGTAAAGTGGTCATCTGTAGGAGATTGCATGTGTTGACAAACAGAGTTAACAGCAAAGGCCAAATCAGGTCTTGTAATATACTGCAGGGCTCCAACGATGCTTCTGTACAGAGATGGATTATGAAATGGAGTAGAAGAGACTGCAGCAGAGGACTGATTTTAAAGTTAATTGGAGAAGAGCAGGGCTTACAATTCAGCATAGCAGCTCTCTGGAGGAGATCCAACGCATATTTTTGCTGTGTTAAAAAAAGTCCACGATCATTCTTGTCTTGAGTACCTCAATGCCAAGAAAATAGTTCAAGTTCCCGAGGTTCTTTATAGCAAACTGAGCACTTAATTCAGTGATTAGAGTGGAGATATAAGAGGTATCACTGCCAGTTATAATAATATCATCCACATAAACCGCAAGAATTGTAGTTCGCAAACTGTTAGTTTGAATAAATAACGAGGAATCACTACGGCTCATAAGAAAGCCTTTACTGATTAAAAAAAACTTATCATACCAAGCGCGTGATGCCTGTTTAAGACCATACAATGCTTTCTGCAACTTGCAAACATAACCAGGCAGTGAGGGATCTTCATACCCAGGCGGTGAGGAATCTTAAGGGGAGGGGTTGGTAGTGAAGGGAAGTCCAGGGCTGTGTCTGATCAGCTTACTGGGAGAATTCCAGGCGAGGGAGTATTGGTAAGGTTATGGAGGAAAGAGGAAATAGGATTTTGGGCATCTCTCGTTGCTTCGGATGTTTATGAGAAAGAAGCTTCTCACAGATATTGACTTTTAGATAGATACCAGCATAGTATCTTAATTAGCAGTTTCTTGAACTTGGTTGCACTCGTAAAGCAGCTTAAGAGAGCAACGAAAGACGGAGCGGTGATATTTCCTGACTAGCAAGTGGAGGATCATTCCAGGCTCTAATTCAGTCTCTGATGGCGTAGCTGATGTGTCATGCTAGGAAGCTGAGCTAGGGCATTTCTTCTTTCGGTTTAAGTGTTCTAAGAAGTGAAAACCCTCCTCTCCGCTTCTGGCAGCATAGAAGGAAGCTTGGGGGAAAGGTCTAAGTGCAAGCATTGAGTCAAACTGATTCAGGTATAGCAATGTAGTTCTTGTCTCCCTTTCCTACCTAGCGCACTAGAATAGGTAGCATGGGTCAGTAATTAAGTAGTATAGCTAGGTCTTTGAGAGCTGGGTTCGTTTGTCAGTCAGTCTCGGTAGTTCAGTCAGAGCGACATCCGTGGCATAGCTCAGTTCCTTGATGGATAGATGCTAGTGTCGCTAGATCAGTCTAGTTCGATCAGTTGACAGTGGAGTAGTTCCGTCATAGCATGGGTAGCTCAATCATTCAGTACAGAGATGAGAACGCTACAGACATTCCTTGAAGACGAAAAGAGGGTCATGGGCTTTTATTTGTATGCCTGGTCAGGACGAAGGGAAATAAACTAGCCTAAAGTTGCTGATCGAATGTGAAGTACGAAGCGATCAAGTGGAAGTAGTGCCAGCGATAACCCCTCGACCAGCCACTATGTATCCATGGCCATTAGAGATGAGAAAGGGGCTACGGCAGTTCGTTATTCATACTCATCATTTATATGGTTACAGATAGTCACATCACAGGGTTGCTTGGAAATGGAGAAGCAAAACAACAGCTTTTCTGTTGCCCAAAATGGTGATCCCTAACTTCTTTTCCCGGGAAAGGGTGTCAGATCTATATAAAAAAAAATAGCCCTTCCTTGGTCAAGGTGACAGGATTCGAACCTATGGCCCTCTGTACCCAAAACAGATGCGCTGACCAGACTGCGCTACACCTCGTCTCACCCCCCCGGAGCATATAGATCCACCCGATCGATGAAGACTTGAACCGAACTCGCCCATCCTTTTGGACACAGGGAGGCGAGAACCAATCCGAGTAATCAACCGCTTTTTTTAGAAAATCTGCCTCCAGCAAGATATGGCGACGCCAAAAAGCCGTAGAGTGCAGGAGCGAGATTTTTTGGCTTTTTCTTTCACTTGAATTTCCAAATTCGGCTCGCTCCCGGCTACGTGTCCTCATGACCCTTCGCCCGCTTAGAAGTGGATTCGAACCACTGACACAAGGATTTTCAGTCCTTTGCTCTAACCTGCTGAGCTACCTGAACCACTTTCCTAAAGTCTGTGTTTTATTCATCGAAGAGCGCCCTACCTTACCACTTGACTAGTAAGGGAAAAGTAAAAAAAAAATAGATATAGGGCTTTTTTCGCTTGTTCGTCAAGCTTTCGAGCAACTCTTTCAACTGCCGCCTAATCTAATCTCCCACCATGCTCAAGAACCGAGAGCCGTCCAGGGACTGGACGGCCGGAGGGAGCTTGCTTATAGAAAGAAGATAGACCGGTCAAACAAAAAAAAAAAACGCGAAACAGGCTCTCCGCTCCTAGTCACTAAGTAGTGCTATTTTGGGAACTCCGCCAAGAGGTTCTTTCTCTCACGCCCGCCCGTTCTGCCGGAGGAAATGGGATTCGAACCCATGATACAAGAAGATTGTATGTCGATTTAGCAAACCAATGCCTTAAGCCACTCAGCCATCCCTCCATGATCGGAATTGGATGTGCGGTTGGTTGCCCGAAGGGCTATCTGATCCGATGCCCGTAGCGCGCGTACTCTTCCTCTATCTATGAGCGAGACTCTATCCGGATCTGCCCAGCATCCAAGTCATCCCAATCTGCCAGGCGAGGCTCCCCACCACACTGAATGATGAACTTTGCGCCTCCAGGAGGGTCAAGCCAAGCCTGAATGGAATTCATATCTCCTTCGTCTAGTCGAGAAGGGGCTGTGACTCTTCTATTACATTACGGAGAAGTCCATTCTCGTCATGATCGATCTACGTCCTACCGTAGTGCCCCGAGAACCTTAGAAACCAAAGATAGCTTACTTTACTAAAGCGAAGGACGTGTTTTGAGATTGCACGAGCTAGCCAGCCGTTTTCTTGCTTCCACCCGCCTATCTGATCTTTTGAACAGGCCTTCAGCTTCAATCAAATAGGCCATAGATAGATATATATCGAGATTCACTCATAAGACAAGCGACTACAAAAATGGTGTATATAAGGTTTGTAGCACTGCAACCAGCCTCTATACCCGTCGAAGAGATGGATCCTCTGGACACCGAAGTTCGGGGCATCCCTGATGACTCAGAAGAGATAGAGCGGGGGTTGGTAGCTGTCAATAGCCCAGATGGAGATATAATGTGGGGAGACCCCGATCTCCATGAGGATGACGATTGGGAAGTGGTTACCCCAAAGCAAGAATTCGACGGTTCCGGTCACCCGTCGCGGACCACCTGAAATCAAAGAGAACAACAAAACCATTCCTCAGATGAAGACCAAGAGATTGCATCATGCATGATAGCGGTGGGCCCTGCTTTGGCAAAGAAAGAAGAAAGGCTAACTTCCCTTCTTCCTGTTCTAGAGCCGAGAGAAGAATGCACACTGCCTACCCTAATCGAGTTGCTTGAAGATTTCGAGAGAAGCCTTCCCCTTATCTCTACTCATTTGAGTGTGTGAAGCCCCCCCTTGTTCAGCCCGAAAAACCTTTTTTCCGGTCCCTCGGGAGTGATACGAGCGAATTAGGATACGCTCGTAAACTTTTTGAGTCAAAAATCCTTAACTTGCTAAACAATCCATTTTGGTCCGTTATCGGTGACTAAAATCGTCGGGTACTTCGAATCGAGCGATGATATTCTCGGGCTTCTCCCTGAAGCTAGGAAAGAGAGCTACTAGGAAGCAAGTATTCAAACCTCGGTTGAGGTATAAGTATGACCGGTTCTGGAAGATCTATCTTTCAATGAAGAGAAAGCCTTATGCTTAACACATGCAAGTCGGAAGCGAGCTACTATCTTATTATAAGACAGACTGGTTTGCATTGGTAGCTATGCTTAGCGTCGACATACTTTCTTTCGCCAAACCCTAACCTAACTTCGAAGAAAGCCGGTAACCTCCCGCCTCGTGATCTAAAGAAGAAGCTTTCATCTCCGGCACCCTGGAACCATTTGAGTCTCGTACCAAAGCTCCTATCCCTGCCGCTTTAATCGGGCAAGCATCTTCTCTCTCTTCTGATTCTGATATGAGAGGAGGAGGACCACAGGATCCGCTGCAACTAGAAGTCGATCATCTTGTCCCCGCTCCCTTTTTCTTTACTCGATCTGGGTATGCCCCTTCTCTTTAGTTAGCTTCGTGGGAATCCCGGATCTCTTTCTTAAGCTTCCCGCCCTGCTCCTGATTCCGTTCCCGTGGCACCTTTCTCCGGCCTGACGCCCTCTTCAAGCTTGCCTGCCCTCAGTCTCCACTCCAGCTTTAGTTCTTTCCTTTATTTTCATTTTCTTTCCTTGGGATGTCTTGCCCTAGGGAAGGTACTTTTTAGTTAGATTGATCCTATCCTATCTGCTTCTTAGCTTAGTCGAAAGCTAGAGATTGATTGCCTTTCACTCGAAGTCAAGCAAGTTTCCTCGGTCAAGCTTATCCCCCCTTTCCCACATTAAAGAAGTTAATAGACGAGGGGTGACGTGGCTTAGCTGGTAAAGAGGTAGACGGAGAGGACTGAGTGTCAGGGTTCTTCCCCGGGCATTTCCCGTTCCCCTACAAAGGAAGGGAGATGTCGCTACAGCTACTACTAATATGAGAGTAAGACTTGGCCCGGATCGAAGGATATGAGGGAGGAGACTTTCGGAAGAGGTGAAGCTTACTCGAATGAAAAGAGAAAGCTTTGTCTTTCCTCGTGGGGTGGAGGACCAGGAGTCCTAAAGTCTTTCTTTTTTCGATTTCAGGCTTTTTGGGGACTGAGTCTCCGGGTCTAGAACCATTGCCATAGAATTTCTTGGTGTAAGCCTTGTAAGCTTTCCATTCCAACTCTCTCCTAGTCTTTCCCGTGTGTGTAAGGGGCTCTTGTAGGTCGATTGTTGTTTTCGATGTATTCGAGTTGGAAGTAGGGAATGCGGTTGTGGTTGCAGGTGGAGGTGACGAGCCCCGCCTTCCATTCGTTCGAAGCTCTCTCTCTACTCAGCCTCGCAGCTACGCTAGTAATCTGCTCAGGACCACCTCTGTCACCAAAGTAGCGTAGCCCACGGTGAAACCGTAGCGGCCTATAGTCGGAGCATGCAAACATCTCCTCACCCACGTCCTCTGGATCTATGACCTCTAGACTGTCCCAGTCAACCACAACTACCAGTCTAGCAGCCAGCCGAGTCATGAGCGAACCGAAAGGGTAAGAGCGTAACCTCTTGGTAGCCCAGACGCGGATAATAATCGTGTCCATCACAAACCCTGCTATGTCCAACTGTCTCCCCGAAGCTAGAATAAACAAAGCAAAGAAAGGTAGGGAAGGGACATCGTACCACTGAGTCGGTCGCGGGTACAGTATCCTGCACAATACCCTATGCCACACCCTGTACTAGGGAGGATTCGATAGCACTTGCAAGAGACTGGAGACTGAACGAAGGCACACTGAACCTTGAAAGCGGATTGGTACTGGACAACTAGGACATCTAATGCACTGATAGTAAGCATTCCATCTAAACTCTGAACTTTCTTTCTGTCCTTAACCGACTCAAAAGGATACGGGAAAGCCTAGGAATGGCTGAACTTAACCCAATCTTCGCAAGAAGAGGCAATGTCAATTGTATCTGTGCTCCATTAGGCTGGATTCGCTTGCCTTGCCTTACTAGCAAATGTATCTAGCCTTTGTAGGTACATAAACAAAGAACGAAAGAAGGAAAGCACCATGTGCAGATCTCTCTTTAGATGCCAAAGCCTACAGCTTTCTTATCTTACCCTAATCGAATAGCTTGTTGAACTTCAGGAAAGGATTTCTCCTCAAAGACGGTTGATTCCAAGGGCGGGGAAGGTGTGCTCGCTGGAAAGGCGCGCTGCAAGCGCAACCCTAGCTTTGTTTGCTTTTCGGTATTGCTTTCTTAGCCGTGCTGTGTTCTCTTTCTTGCTGAGTTCTTTCTAGAACTGTGCTAATAAAGCACAGGGCTTCTTTTTTCTATTAAGATTTTGAATCAAAAACTTTCCTCCCTAAGCTAATGATGAAAGTCATTCTCATTCTGCTTGAAGATGGGGGATTTTTATATATTTAAAGCGAATAGTGCTTGCAAAGGAAGTAAGTGAGTTCCAGGCTGTCATTCGTCCAACCAAAAAAATCTTCCTGTTCCGCATGTTCCTCCTCCGAAAAGGCCTGGCTTCAATTGACATTACCTTTCCTTGCTTTTTACCTTTCGTATTCGGAACCGACAATCGGAAGAACAACAGGAACAGGTCTCTTGTCACTCTCCCCTCGCGCCACTAGTATTGAATGGTCCACTGTTAACTTGTTAACTAAAGGCATAAGCAACTGGATCCCATCGCTCCCTTCGGTGAAAGAAGCCTATTGTCGCACAATCGACCTCTAATGCATGATAATAGTCTAACTTTTAAGGCTTCTTATAAGCCTTATACTGATTGTTACAATAATAAGTGCTAAACCTTTCTTCAGACTTATATAATCTTAGGTTTCTCACCGAACGAGGTCCCCTTCCAGCTCTGATTGACCACTTCCAGTATAGGGCTTGTTTTCCTTCGCTACCATTCCTGGCTAAGCGAGGCTTAACCGAAGGAGAAGACATGGCTTCGCCACTTTTGACTCGTTAGGGAAGCTTTCTCCCCGGCAAGCAAGTCTCCCCTTGAAGGGTAAGACCTCTCAATGATAGCCCCTTCAACACAAGCTTAATTCCCTTTCTATGCCCATGGATGTGTACAGAAAAGATGAGTTTTTGAACGATAGCAGGTACCTTTAGCAGAAGTAGACCGGCACGAACCAAGCAAGAAGGAATGAAGTCAGGGAAAACCCTTTCTTTTCACCAAGCAAGGAGCTAACTCGCAAAGTAGGTATCCTCTGAAGTGGAATAAGTAGGTGCTGCTCGAAGAGGAAAGAAAGAGAAGTTGTTATGCCGATTGTAGGACGAGATCGAGAACGACGGATCGAGACACCTATCTGAAAGCGGGGAATGGTTTCTTCCGGCCTCGTGCCATCTCATAGACAGGAACCAAGGGGCCAGAGATAGCTATCCAGCAATGGACAGTCTCTTTCCGAAATTAGCTTACTTCTAGTGATTCTTACCTGGGGGCTACATCCTTTTATCATTATAAAAATAAGAAAGTTCGATCCATTAGGTTCTTCGATTTGTCTTATACCTTTGGCACCCTTGGTTAAAAGGGGCAGATAAATAGTTTAGGCGAAATAGAATCAAGTCTCCTTACTAGGTGAAGCTACAACAGATAAATTAGAGGAAATCCATTCCATTCAAAAGAAGGGGAGCAAGACGGGCACTTGGTTGCCACCTTATTCGATTTGCCTGGAAAGGCTTTTCCATTTCTTTCCCAGCTGGATAACCTGAATATGAGTTACCCATATGCCCACCTGTTCTTTAAGTGCCTTCCTCTCATCTGCCTGTAACGAGAGCGTAAGCCGCAATTGAAGTTCGTACTTATTTAATTTAGGACGAGAAAGACATATTACTAGCTTTTGACCTAGAAGCTGACAGATGGATTGGCCTTGCCTACTTCAATGACAATGCCTGGTAAACATGTAGAAAAGACAGTTTAGAAGGCCTTTAGGGGCGTCATCCAACTCGAAATCTCGTAAGAGAAGAAAAAGACGCCCAAAAGTCCCATGTCTTTCTTGGTTGGACCAAGCGATTTCCGACATCTTCATTTTTAGAGCAAGAAGCGGAACTACAAGAAAGCTTTCTTTATCTTTATTTATGGATAACCAATCTTTTTTCAAATATAGTTGGGAGACTCTCCCCAAGAAATGGGTCAAAAAAATGGAAAGATCGGAACATGGTAATAGATCTGATACCAATTCGGATTACCTATTTCAATTGTTGTGCTTTCTTAAATTTCATACCTATACAAGGGTTCAAGTTTTGATCGATATTTGCGGAGTTGATTATCCCTCTCGAAAACGAAGATTTGAAGTGGTCTATAATTTACTTAGTACTCGGTATAACTCACGCATTCGTGTACAAACCAGTGCAGACGAAGTAACACGAATATTTCCGGTAGTCAGTCTATTTCCATCAGCCGGCCGGTGGGAGCGAGAAGTTTGGGATATGTTTGGTGTTTCTTTCATCAATCATCCGGATCTACGCCGTATATTAACAGATTATGGTTTCGAGGGTCATCCATTACGAAAAGACCTTCCTCTGAGTGGATATGTGGAAGTACGCTATGATGATCCAGAGAAACGTGTAGTTTCTGAACCCATTGAGATGACCCAAGAATTTCGCTATTTCGATTTTGCTAGTCCTTGGGAACAGCGTAGCGACGGATAATTCAGAATCTGAATAGGTCCAGTCCAGTGTCGGACAAATCAATAGGAAATGCTATTTGCTTTGTAAGAATTAACTTCACTTCATTGAAAGAGTTTCACGGGAGTCTGATATCATTGATAAATTGGAAGAAGTGTTATCGAACGATTTCCTGCAATTATTCCCAGTATGGAATGAGTAAAGAATCAAGCTACAAGTCTCGATCTATACAAAAGGGTTTTTGTCTTTCTTTTTTTTTTTTTGTTTCATTGATAGCAGAAGAGCCTTACTCTATAGGGGCGCTAGCGCTTTACTAATAGAATATCAAGTAAAGGGGCCTGAAAAACGTAAGATAAGAGGCTGCTACTCTAGGCTCGCTTCGCTTCTTCGACGCTCCGCCCCTTAGACTAAAGCGCTAACGCGCCTTATATTTTCTAGTAAAGCAACCTTTCGCGCTAGGCGCTCACGTTTTTTGTCTGGGTGGAAGCTGGCGGTATTTTCCATTAAGTAAGCTTGCCGCATACACAGAATTGGGATCTCTCTCGCATGCAACTATTTCTAGCGGGAATGGGCGGAACCGAGCGGGCTGATTATTTCTAAATTAAATAACCCTTTTTTTTTTCTCATATCTCATATAAGTAAGCGTTGGTTGGTAGGAGCGGCGGGATGATGATGAGTATATAAACAAAAAAGACCAAAAAGAAGAAATGGCAAGAGACATTTTATTTCGATAGAGGAAATAACCATGTGGAAAACAGGGCAGGTATTCTCTACAATGACACCCGTAGACCAATTGAAAGGGATGTAGCGCAGCTTGGCCCTTGTTTTGGGTACAAAATGTCACGGGTTCCAATCCCGTCATCCCTACCCTTCTCCTCTGGGCAGTAACGAGGAATCCATTAAGATCAATTCAAATTGGACATAAAAAATCTTTTATTTAATGAGACTATATGCATACAAATTTTGGGTAAGTAAGAAAATCATCCTTTTTTCTTTACAGTCGTATCTACTGTGATGTGATAAGAAAACGCTCTTAGTTCAGTTCGGTAGAACGTGGGTCTCCAAAACCCGATGTCGTAGGTTCAAATCCTACAGAGCGTGATTCCGAATCAGCAGACCCCATTACCGAGATATGACAACTCTTTTTTAAAGAAATAGTCAAAAAAATGAATCCATTTTCTATTTTGGAAGAACAACGACCAACTAACACTTTTACTTTAACTTATGATTCAAAAACATTAATTGCACATAATATATCGAATGAGAAGAAAAGGAAAGAAGAAAGAACTGAAGCTGACAGATCGAGATTGGAGTGAAACAAGAAAAAAGAAGCTTACCAGGGCCCGCGGTAAGGCATGAATCAATGCAAGTGGACAGGCAGCAGCCATCCAGCTTTAAAGAAAAGAAAGACAGAGGCATTATGAAGGCAACTACCTGGTAACACCTCTCTACCAAGGAGCCTGACGGCCTATGGTCACGCATGAATAAATAGGAAGAGGAGCTACTTCAGGGCTCTCGGACTCATTCTACCAAATGAGCTAGACCATGTTAGAATCAATGAAAAGAGATAGGCCATGGCATTACAGCGGCGGACCAATCTCCAAAGGGTCGAGTTAGTAAACTACCTTTCACCATCAAGAAGTAGAAAGACCTTAGGCAATCGATCTCTTCTTCTCATTTCTTTCTAGTAAAGTCTAGTCGGCGAGATTTCTTCACGAGAAGCCCTCCGCCCTACCTTTGATTAGAAGAAATAGGAAGAGCGATGGAAGAGATCTTCGAACTGATTGATATGCAAGTCGACGGTCCGGGTTCTATCAGCCGTACCAAGAGCTAAGCAAGCCAAGAGGAGGACCGGACCAAGCAAGCCCACTCGGGGCAGTAGCAGACTCAATAGGCGATCGCAGAGTTCTTTCTATTAGAGGCGAGAGCATCTTACTCTCTTTCTTTCTACTGATGAAAGGTAGGGCCTAATCTAGACTTAGGGCTTCCATTAGGAGATTGCATACCTTTGGGATTATGAAAGGCAAGTCTTCTGGCAGGAGCTCTACTCCAGATCCCGGTCGACTAAGTCAATTCCCAAATGCACTGACTTCTTCTACCAAATGAGCTTCTTGCCCGTCACTTTGATTCAAACTCGATAGCCGAAGTCGTTGCTTGACGCTGCCAGATCGATCCTTCCTTGAATGGAAACAGGTACCTGAGCACGGGACGGGCCTTTAACTGGTGACCGATCAGTCAATTCTTTCTATGTCTAGTATCATGAAATGCAGTTTCCATGAAAGGTAAAAGCAAGGCCAAAGGAAAGGGGTCGAAGAGAAGTTCGACCATGACATAAGAAGAGGGACAAGACCTGTAAGAGAAGACTTGGCTGCTAAGTCGAGGAAGACAGAACAGAGGAAAGGATATTGTGCGGCTCTATCTTTCTACTTCTATGAAAGGCAAGTGTTCAGGGACTCTGGGCTAAGATAAGAGACCCAGGGATCAAAGACGAGATCTATCCTAAAGAGAAAGAAGAAGAAAAGAGGACTCTCGAAGCCAAGTAGTAAGATCCCGGCCGAACTAGTAGAAGAAAGAATGCCTCAACAATCGATTGAAAGACGTCAGGCGCCTTTCATAGCAATCCATAGAACGAGCTATGGAAAGAAAGAATTCAATTCCCATCCCTTCACTTCAAAGCGGGAGCCATACTCCCGACCTCTCTCCACTACCAAAGAGAAGAGAAGACAAAGAACGAAGCCGGATCATCTCTTCCTTCTGGCTCCATCTATGGCTTATGGATCTTGGGGATGGTTTCCAATGGGCAACCCTGGAAGCGAAGAGACTTAGAGGAGAAGGCTTACTTGTCAAAGGCAGGCTTAGAGGCTCATTCAAAGTTGCAAGCTGATCCACTTCCTTTATCAATTACGGGGGAGCCGTCCTAGGCCCTAAAGCGAACCTATACCTTTCACTAAGTCCCTCTCTCTCTGCAAATCCCATTCCTATGGTCGACATTCCTATCCCTCAGCTCTAGGTGACAAGGAGCGTAATATCCTAACTATACTCCCTTTCATCCTGACGGCCTATGGTCGATGACCCCGCTCGAACTCGACGGAAGTCTCTTTCGTTATGACTGATTCTGCCAACCAAATGAGCTAAAATCATGATTCAATCAATCTAGTCCCAAAATTCCCTTATCTTATCGAATGAGCCTCTAACCCAGGCTTTCCATCCCTTACAACTACCTTCCTCTAAGGCATCAGCCATTACCGTCACTATAATCTAATAGGAGGCTCCCTACTCATTCCAAGAAAAGAAGCCAAAAAGAACAGAAAGAAGTCTACGAGCGCCTATCTCTTCTCTTATCCACGCATATCGGTCTTTCTCCGGCTGCTCCAGGTAGTGCTCTTGGCTACTGCTTGCTTGGGACATTCTCTACTTACGGCTCTCAGCGGCACCCTCATTCTATCATAGATCGTAACAACCAGGCCCAGAAAGGTTGAAAACAAGAAATCGAAAGACTTAGATGAGAGCCTCGTGACCTCCTCTGAGTGCTATTCCCATCGTCAATTCTCTCATTCATTCACACGAAGGACTAACCTCTCCCTGACGGTCTGTAATGTACCGCTAACCCTCATTCTATTAAAGTAACCTTTAATCCTCTCCTTTCCTTAAGAAGACCATCCTTAGAACACGGGACTCGTGAGACAAGAAGACAGATCTTTCATAGCAATCTATTAAGAGCGCTTGGGCAGCTGGATCGAAGGGCAAGCGGAAGGTAGAACCTATACTTTGATGACAAGAAATGGAAAGAAGGATGCAATCGCGAATCTCTTTCTAAGAACCGGGGCCCTTACTCATCCAGCACTCGAAGATATCTAAATAGAAAGGGATGCTCTCGCCTAATAGAAGCCCTAGCGCCTACTTCCTTGATTACAATTACAAGAAAGGAAGATAAGGCATCAGTGCAACGGAGAAGAAGCCTTTCCAAGATTAGAAGGAAGTGTAGCTATCCAAAAGAGCGTCGGAAGCTATACAGTCCTCGTCTATTGTGGTATGAAGCGTCTGCCTACCGTCACTATAGATAGGGATAGGATAGACAAAAGATGAACGAGACCTGGATATATCTGTCTCGGCGCTTCCATGTAAGATCCTTAGCGAAAGCACCTATAGATCTGCACACCGTCCAAACTGCCTTTTGGGAATAGTTCATGCCGTGTGTGGATCGAACTCCAAGCAAGGGCGGTAAGGCGCTGTGGTCAATCTTCAGATATGGAGTAGGTACCGAACCGGAGTCAGAGTCAGCTGCGGCATTTCATTCAGTCAGCTTGGCTTTTTCTATAGTTTGCCTTTTTGTTTTGTCTACCTTCTTTAGTCAATGTCGCATTGGTCCATTCCGCTTAGCAGGCGTCTATGTTCATCGACTGGCATTCCGTTAGATTGACTTAGGCTTAGAACTCTGGCTCTACAAGAAAGGGTGGCTATCCACTCCTCGATGAGGGTGACAATAACAACACTTGAATAGAACCTCTCTTCAATTGATTTAAGAAAGCTAATTAGCCAGAACTAGATTTAAACTATAAGCTACCCCCCGGGGAAGGGATCCAAAAAGACTCATACGCTTGATGAACAGACAAACCCTCTCTCAGACGGACGGACCATAATTTGGGATTCCCATAAGACAGGGACTAATCCAAATCTGTTGCCTCACTCTTTGTTGTTGCATCGAGCAGATCATTGCTAGTGGTGCCATAATACTTTTTCTTGCCTATGGGCTTTACACTAATCTAGTTGTGTCAGACGGGTAATCGAAGAGGTGAAGCAATTCTGATTCGATAGGTTTGAGAAGCGACGAAGTATGGGCGTAGATCAGTTTAGAGAGTTAAGGCGGCAAAGTCATGAACCCCAGGGAAATCCGCCGATTGGTCATCTTAAGCTTCTTGTTTGATCGGGGAATGAAATTTGAAATTTTTATGATAGAAAAAGAATCTTCTTCGATGACTCTCTTCCACTGGTACCATCCCATCTTCCTCTCTTGCTCTCGGTAAGTCAGTCAATAGCGGCTACTAAGACTATGGTTGTATAGGACGTATGAGGAGTCTCGCTCTGTAGCCTAGTTGATCTCTACCATTGGGCCTATTTGCCAACTGCTAGAGCGTAAATCAACCCAAGCCGAAGAGCCTTCTTCTTACCTTACACCTACCAAACCTATCTGGTCTTTGGCGGCCAGACAAATGTCTGTGAAGGGGGTGTTCCAAAAAGAGTAAGCTCATTCTCAAACAAAGTCCCATATTCACCCATCGCACTAGGATAGCTTGCATCTATTAGTAGTAAGCTTTTCCACCCACCTACCCGAACGAAGGCACCGGCTCTCTCTAGCGCTAGTGATCTATGGCTCTTAGGCCCCCATCCCAAGGGGGTATTCCATGCTTGACTGAATAAGAGCTTTTCACTTTAGAGGTTCCATATGCTCATCAATCACAATTGTACGTACTAGCGAACAAGAGTGTAAAGAGAATCAACAACTGGTACTTTTTGGTTTAGCTCTATCGGTGAGTCTCCTAAATCGAATAGGTGAATAATAGCAAGAGTAGCTACAGATTTCTCTCTTAGGGTCGGGGCGTGGACTGGGGAAAGACTTGACTTAGACTACAGCTCTTGGGCACCTGCCATCATCGGCGAACGACGGAGCTTACCCGCGGCCATTGTCAAGGAACGATATCTCTTAAAGAGCCCTTATCAGAATCAGACAGGAGATCTTGCTTTTTCTTCCTAATGAATCCTAAGACCCCCGCCGACTGAGAAATCCTGCATCAAGAGAGCCGGCCATCTAGCTGCCATTAAGCTTTTCCTATTGGGATTTGGAGAACGTCGAATCAGAGAATCTCTTTCACTCCCGGCTGAGTCAACAAGACTTGTGACAACAGACGGAAGAGCCTATCTTTTCTCTATGGTCCGGGCATTGAGCACAGGGATGAAAGTTGTTCAACAAATCAACAAGAGCGGAGTCGTTCACAACTATCTTCTCTACCTAATCCACTGCTCGAGCTAAGCGCAGGGCTTCTTCCTTGCAACAGCGGAGAACAGAGCAGCAGCAAGACCATCATATTGAATAGTATCGGATTCTATTCTGTATCAGAAGGACAGTGTAGACCCTTGAGTACGAAAGTAGGCTCTTTCTTTTACTAGGCTATTCTTCCCATTTCGAAAGAGGAGTTCCCAGATACCGCACCACTATTCTATTAATAGACCTTCCCGCCAATCCCAGGGGCGTAGCGATAGAAAGTTTGTCAAAGCGAGGGATGGGGGAATACACAAGATCTTGATTTGTCTCAGCCGCTCTCCCCAGGGCAGAATCTGTTTGATATCGCCACTAGATTAGATACGTTAGTTAGCTTTCGTTTAGTAGCTTCATGCCACTCAAGCACAGCGAGGGGATCGGAGAGGAGCAGCATTGGGAAAGTCTGATTCAATGAAAGCCCTTTTGCCAGCGTAGATGAATCTTCTATCCAGATCTAATTTCGACCCGTCTTCCAATCCAAGACACCTTCAACCAACCGTAGAGATCAGGGTTGAGATATCAAAGTCGACCTCCTTGTCAGGTCAGATAGATGCCTGGCATAGAGAGATGCTTAAAACATCATTCTCTGACTGAAAACAGAAGCGACGAAGCAAGGAGCTTAGCGTACCGTTTTTGACTACCTTCTCTGTCATGTCTGAGTTCTAACATTCTAGGGAATCCGTGCTTTGCTTTGTCAATGTCACTTTCAATATGCTGAACACATACAAGTTTGATGTTCACATTGGCCATCTAGAGAGATTATATACAGTGTGCCGTTAGGGAGGAGAACTAAATTGAATAAAGGAATTCGTGTTTACTACTGATAGTGATAGGACCGGCGGTGGAATAGAACTAATTAAAGAAAGCCCTTTGAAAGCACATCTTTTCTTTAGCATCTAAAAGTTGAATGATGAAAGAGATTCCTTTGATTTCACCCTTATAAGCTTGCTAGGTAGCCCCTCTTCCCAGGACTGTGACTTGTTACCGTCCTAGCTACGCTAGGGGTAGGGAACAGCACCCTAGTATACCCGACCCAATTCACCGAATAGTTAGCGCTGGCTTTGGTTCAACTCCTCGCTCAGGAAATCCAGAAATGGATGACATTTTTTTGGTCTTTTATCTTTTGCCCGCCAGCTCTTTTTCCACTTGGCTAGGGCCGACGCGACGTATCAGAGAGAGAGAGAAAAAAGACCTTTCCCGTTGTTTGATACAGGGGCAGCCCGCAAGATATGTCCTTTCTTTTTCAACTGTCAAAACCTTGATATCTTCATTCCTTACTCCATCGTTTGCATCAAGAAGAGCATACTCTCTTTCGAAGATCGCTGAAAGGGTAAACTTTCTATGCTTCCTTTGGAGAATCTGCTGGTGGATATCTTAGGCATTGGTGGGGCTTACTGACTTATATTGATCCCGATCTACCTATGCTTCAAACCAAGTACCGTAAAAAAGGTTTCTAACCCGCGAGCTTTTACCTATAAGTGATGGGAGTGGCCAGAACACCGGTTGATTTAGTGATTTACCCATCCAAACAAGTGGATCTATCGCGCAGCATAACTATAGAGGCGAGAGAGACGGATAAGTGCCCCGCCCCTGTAATTGGCTCGGGATCCGTATTGGTGGGCACTGGATATAATGCTGCTGACTGTGCTACCTTTGCTGAAGTTTGAGCCGAAAATGACTTTGTTTTTGTCGGATATTGTGTCAGCTAGAGATGCCCCTAGGTTCGACCTGCAGTTTCTCCGATATAGGTCCTTTCTTTCCGCCGGCTTTTTGTTCACAAGGAGGCTTCCCTGACCTGGCTCTTTGCCTGATTTATGCTTTTTTGGACGCTGCTCTATAAGCGCTACCGGTGATGCTGGTTCAACTACTGGGTTTGCAATGAGATCTGAATATGCCGGAGTAAACTGCAATTTCTGCTTAGTTTCCCGGTCAACAAAGTCCATTGGCGCGGGATCCGTATCTGGAGGCCGTGATACTGTTTGTGCTGCTTATTATGTATGGTAGTGGTAGTGGCTCTGCCTTTGTTTTTTAATAATCAGCTATTGGAAAACCTTGATCCAGAACCGGAGCAATTCCTTCTTTTTCTGTCTTGGTCACGGGCCTACCCCTACTCGAAAGGAAGTGAAGAGCAATGCCTTTGACTTAGTCTACCTCCTCACCCCTATTCCCTTTATCGGTCTAAGCCAAAAAGAAGAAAGCTTTCGATTCAATCTGTCCTAGCTCTTGTCTAAGGATTCGAAGCTGGCGAAGTAGTAGAAGTCGTCTCAGGCTTGTGGTAACTCTCTTCATTTGGTGGTGCTCCGCCGGGCAGTCCCCTGAGTTCGGCCGATGCTTGCTTTGTCTTTCTAGGTTCCGCCTTAGATTCAATCCCGCAGAAAGATCTTTATCCTTAGCTTAGCCCTTTACGAAGATATAGCTTGCTCACGCCTACCTAAGAAAGGGAGCTGCTAGTTCTAGGGCCCTAGCGCGAAAGCCAGCCCTTGCGAGGTAGGCTAAGCTAGAGAAGTAGGGAAGTCCTTTCTTCACGCGCATGCCTTTGAGTGCTTACCTCGACCCCTAAAGAGAGAGACCCGAAAGTCAGCTTTTCACATTTAGAAAGGACATTCCGGACGAATCAATCATTAGCAGAAGGAAAGAGCGGAAAGGCCTTTTTCGATAGAAGATGAGACGAAAGAAAGGATCACGACAAAAGAATAATGACGAGGCCAACTGGGATTCAAAAAGTTACCTTCCTTGAACCGCTTGCCAGCCTATCCCTATATAGAGTCCTTATATTTAGATAATAATCCAAAGTAAGCGTAAGCCTCCACCTAGCTAGAGGCATGAAAGAACCCGGCAAGTTCCGCATCTAGGATTATTCTGTAATCACACCCGGCGATCCTTAATAGCAAGATTTTTGATTCAATCTGGTCCTAAGGGGCGGGGCTAGCGGGTAAGGCAAAGGCAAAAGGGGTATCAGCAGTTCGAGGAAGAGTTCCATAAGGGGGTTCCCCACAAGCGTTCTATAGAAGGGTTAAAAAGGAGCTAATGGGCTAAAGGGCAGACTCTCAGTAGTAAGACTCACTCTAACGTGGTGGATAAGGCGCTAACAATCTCTAGTTCTTATCAGTGCTTCGATGGCGATCCAGATGAGCCAACCAACGAGTAAGAGTCCCTTCAGACTAGCAGTTTATAATCAAGCAGTTGATTCGGGCAAGTTAGTTTGACAGCAAGCTGACAAGGGAAAGAGACGTCAGCTAATCTAGCTTAGATCTTATCTTATAAAGCTTAGGAAAGTGGTGCCTTACGCAAGCAAGCATCTTTTTTCGGCAGGATAATATGAATATAGATAATTCCCTGAGAGGGCTAACGATAAGAGAGCTTCGACGAATCCGCACTTGGCCTTTGTTTCCCTGGGAGCCTGTTCCATTTTCAGTTTTGTTTGAAGGTAAGCCTTACCGAGACCCGTACATACAAAGTGTAAGCAATTTTTTTAAGGGAGGTAGGAGTTCGTTACAGGGAGTGGTGCTAAGGTTTTCATTCTAGCGCAAAGTCTTTATTTTAGTAGGTCTAGGAGGTTTTGAGGATATGGATACGAGCAAAGAAAGAGGGTTTATCCTTGGGGTTTGACCATTGTGAGTTTAGGGTAATCCTGTTGAAAGCCTATCTAGTTCTATTTAAGTTCTCAGCCATTCAGTATGAGTTGGATTCCTTGGTGTGATGCTCAGGTCTTCTTTAAGCGAGTGTGAAGTTCAGTGCCTTTTTTAAGGTGAATGGAATGCTAAGTGCTTCCCCTTCCTTTCGAGACCAGGTGAGCTTTTTTTTGAAGGGGCAGTTCAGTTCAATTCCTTTTCAAGCTAGGTTAAAGAGCAATCCTGTGCTGTGATAAAGTAAGTAAGAAAGCTAGAGATAGATATAAAATAAAGCTTAGACCAGCAGGCGGCCAGTAAGGATGATATTTTATAAAAGCAGGCGCAAGGTCGCAGGAGTCTTAAAATTGGACAATAAGGTAAGCTATTTCATTTAGAAATATACGTTATTCGAAGCCAGCCCTTCCTTCGCTCACTTCTCAGGGCCTGCTGAAGGAGTCTTCGAGAGCCAGATCAGGGGAAAAGAGCTATTTTAAGCCAGTAAGCTCTCCGAGCAATGAAATCAGGAAGTCAAATGAAAAACAGTTTTCTTTCCGGAAGCACTCTTTCTTCTTAAAGGACTGGAGTCTAAGTTAGCCAGTTTAAGCATGGGCGGCAAGAGCAAGAGACAGCGCTGGGATAAAGCCAGTTGTTGGAGGCTACGCACCTTGAGTTTTTAGATCCAGGGGGAGTTTCTAAATTTTAAATCTTTTTTGCCTAAGTTTTTTCCAGCAATCTCTAGGTCTTTCCCCCAGGAAGTGAAATTGGCATACTCTTGTCAAGCATAACCATAACAATAACATAGATTTCATTGAAAAGCTTGAAGGCGCAAGTGAGAGTTCAATATTTTAGTGCTAAGAGTGACATAAAGAAAGAAGACGACATTCGACATTCATAGTTACTCGCACGTAAAAGCGAGTTTTCCTTTTATTTAAAGGAAAGTCAGCTATTTTTTTTTTCTCGGGGCCGTCACTTATTCTGTTCAGGGGGAGATGAAAGACAAAGAAAGAGATCGGGGGACTTTATGATCGGAGAAAGGAAAGGCGCGTGGTTGGTGTATCACTGGGTCGGTGGGGGAACCCGTAGGAAGGGGGGACGACCCGACGAATTCACATCAGAAATCGCCAACATGAACACAAACTCAATCTTGAATTGCGTATAGAAAGAAAACGAACCACTTCTATTCTCGGAGCTGAAGTATATGAAGAATGGCTTGTTGGTCCCTTTCGTCCAGTGGTTAGGACATCGTCTTTTCATGTCGAAGACACGGGTTCGATTCCCGTAAGGGATAGGTACGTGTTCTCGGCCGCTTTCAGTTAGTGTGAATTGCTGAGTCTCGCTATCTGGCTGGAAAAGGTGGTCCGGAAGCTTCCTTTCTCCCAGCAAGCAAGACGAGATCACCACTTCTCTCAGTAATGGACTTTATTGAATTCTTCCTTAGTCTTAGATGTCCTTTCATAGATTCTCGAACCTCCGACAGACAGAATCCAATCCCCATTGCATGCGTTCTTTCTCTCCTCCCCTCCCAAATACCTAAATACATAGTTCCGTCTATGGAGCCCAAAGCTCCAACCATGGCATTAAAGTAAGCAGTGACGTTGGCCTAGTCTCTCGCCCAGCCTTCTTCAGTGGCCAAGTTGAAGCGTTCAACGGTTCTTCGGCCTACCACCTTTCTTTTTTTTTTATGTTCTTAGAAATTTTTGGATTTTGCTAGAAAAATGTTTTGATTGTGTCGTGCGATTCAATCTCTTTATTTCTTTTTTTATTTCGATTGTATCTACATAACCTAATTCTTTGATTTTGGTTGCTAACTCAACGGTAGACGGCGTGCGGCTAACATCTTTCTTTTACGCATTTGTATGAAGAAAGGGATTTGTTCATACCATCGGTATAGTTTGTAAGACCACGACTGATCCTGAAAGGAATGAATATGAATGGAAATGAAGGGGGGAGAAGGTAATGAACATTAAGAAAAGGTTCGCTTCGCTCTCAACCGCTACCACTAGCCGGAAAGGAAAGTCGGTTTCTTCTGAGCTTGCTTGCCGACAATTTGATCTGCGACACTTGTACCTCCCGCTTGCCAATAAGCTATAGTCAACTGAACTTTCACTTCACTCGCAAAAAGAATTCTGCATTGAACTTAGGTTTCAGTTCCTTCTTTCTGATCCGCCCTAACGTGCTCCCTCTATCTCCGAACTAAAGGACAGGAAGGTTCTCTCTTCTTAGGTGCTGGCTTTCGCTTTCCCAGAACAAAAGAACAAGGATTTATACGACCGGCCCTAGTCATTAACCTAGCATCTTTCTTTAACTCATAAGATAAGAAGAGTCTAAATTACTTACAAATCTTCCCTATCCATACACATACAAACCAGAGAGTGCGCTTCTTTCGAGGCCCCTTCTTCGAATTGTTTCTCTTTGGGGCCTGGGCCGGTTCCAAACCGTCTCTTTCTTTTCTGTATGTGTACGAGAGGCGGGACGGACCCGTGACTTCTGCGTACCACCCAGGGATAGCGACTGAAGACAAGGGGTTCTGTCTCCGACATAGGAAGGAAGGATTCTTATAAACGTTAGCAGTCTAGGTTCCAGTCGTACTTTCTGCTATCGACACAGACAGTGGCAATCGCAGCTGCATTTCTCGAGAGGTCTCTTCCCACCATCAAACCTTACCAGCCCTTGACATATGAGGAATATCGCGTGAGTGAAAAGCCATCTGAGTCGAGATCACAGCCTTCTAGCCCTGTGCTAAAGCAAAAGGGGCCTCCTTCTAAATGAAAAATGAAAAAAGACTTGTCGGAAAAGATCGCATTTTTTTTTTGGACCGCAATTACAATGGGAAGGCATCCCGAAACATGGTGAGAATCTTCCTTCCTGACTGAATCGCTGCTGTCTTCTTCATTCTAAGTAGCTTACGTCCTCTCCACCTCTGATCTAGCACTACCTACGATAGAATCCAAAAGTTCTAGAACGTACCTTCCACGGTTAAGCCAACTCGTCCCTGTCTAGTAAGCCATCTTCCCCCTCCCGCTTTCCCTGAAAAAGGATCGATGAATTCCCTTCCCTTCTCTCCACCGCTCGGTTACCGTAACGGATCACGATATAGAACCGGCAACCGGGACGTCCAGGGTAGAACTTTTGGGAACTTTCCACCTCCTGTTTCAATATTTAAAAATATGAAGAAAGAGTAGTGAGAAGGCAGAAGAGAAAATCTCTTCTTCGGAATAAGCGAATATGCTTGCCTCTCCAAGGAAAGCATGGAAAGAGGTGGCCCGAAAGGGCTCCTTCGACCAGCTGAAGGAATTTCTTCCAAGTTAGTCGCCACTGAAATTAGGCATACCAAAAAAGATCTATGGCTTCGGCCATGCAAGAAATCCGAGTCCCTTTCCTCTTATTTTCCCATATGCATCGGCTTTCCTAAACGCCCTACAATCAAACGTGAGCCTAATCTCAAGAAATCTTTCTTTTCTCCTAGGAAAGGCTAATCTCCGCTCTAGATGGGAAATTGATCAAAAGTCCGTCTTTCTCGTGTGATCTACAAGTAGTGCTTGAATAGGACTTCTTAAGAATTCAAAGCCAAGCCAAGAGGGAAAGAAGTTTGCAGGTAGCTGTTAGACGTCGCTCCTAGAGCAGAAAGAAGTCAACCATCAAGAGATCCTAGAAGATCAAGAGAAAGAATTTCTCACAGGACTCAAAATCTTCCCCTTCCGATTAACAATCTCTTCCTTCCATTATGAAGATTCATTTATGAATTCTGAACGTTCATCTCTCTTTTAGTAGTAGTCGGAGTACTGGGGAATATCTTATCGTCAGAGAAGTCAAAAAGGAAATGCCAACTTTCCTTTCCCTCCTAAGCTCCTCATTTCACACAAGAAACTCTTTTCCGACATTTCTTTTCTTTACTTCACTCGCTTTCGAGTCGACGAAGAAAAGAAGATTAACAACACCTTATGGAGATAGCTTGCCTTCACTCTCACAGCTTGTGTGCCGTGGAAAGGGAAGGTCTTGCTTCCTCTCGTGCCTTTAAAAAAAGTACACCCCAATTATGATCACCTTTAGAGTAAAACTAATGTCGTTCTCTGGTTATGCTGGAGGGATTCATCAGTCTTTGGGTAATGGCACTAAGCTTAATACACTTAGGAAATCCCACGATAGAGAATGACCTTCACAGGAACAAAGCTCTATTCAATGCCGTTCTCCTGCTGTATGTTTTATGGATATAGTGTCCGAAAACCTCTCATAGCAGGAGTTAAGTCTAAATCAGACAGAGACTGATGGTCCAGGGTTGCGACACCTGAAATCTTATTGGCAATGGTCGCTTGGTATGAAGGGGATTCATGAGGGCTAAAGCAGCCTGGGGTGAGACCCGAAAAGGAGATCCATCTGTTTCCTTTGGTATCTCATGATCCTGTCAAGTAAGTTCTTACTAATTGACCATCTTTCTATTTGGTTTGGGGAGGAAAAGTGCGGGGGTGAGGGAGGGTTCCCCTCGTGATAGCATAAGGAGGCTAACTCGCTGCAAGTGAATATCCTAATGATCATGACTCGATCCGGTTTAAGAATCAAACCTCGCAAATGGACGGGACTCCACTTGGATACGGAGCTTTGCCTTTTCTTTCTCCCTTCCGGCTTACGAAGCAGGAGGCTGCTGAGGTTGAATGCATGCTATGTATTGAATTGAATGGAAGCGGTTTAGGTACCTGAGAAAATCCTAACTTAACTAAGGTAATGGGTTGTGTACCGGTTGAGGAGTAGGACCCTGCCCTTAGGCAAAAGAGGATGAAAGCGTAGTACTTTCTATACGTCAATAGGACTTCCTCTTTCTATATGAATAAGCGCAAGTTTCCCTTTTGAATGAGAATTAGCTGAACCTAAGTCGGAAGTATCTCAGGCTAGGCCTTACATCCGAGGGAAGGGACCTCTTAGTTGTTCGTTTACCAAGTTCGGCATTAAGGCTTTGCTCTAATGAAGAGTTCTTTCTATCGATCGCTTTCGCCCCTTGTAGGAAGCATGTCTCTACTTCTTTTCCCAAGATCAGATCTCGAACCAATACTCTATTGAATCCCAGGCCCCTTTATGTTACCATCACTTGGTTGCTCCAGAATGATAAAACCATCCATACTCGAAGAAAGGGCTACTCCCCTTAATGGACTAACGAGGACGCGGAAAAGCATCTTTCTATAGAATCGCCATCCCTTTTATTTGAATACTCACCAGCGGCAACCCTTCTCCGACCAGTGGCCTAAGCATTTTAGCGTAGGAATTGCTTTTTCTCTACCTTGAACACTGGAGTCTTCTTGTAGCTATATCTTACCACTGGATTGAACCAAAAGAAAGCATCAATCTACTCGAATAATAACTGATCGAGTCCGTTAGGACGAGCAGCCAATGAGTGGGAAAGACAAACTATACTATACTCCCTTTCTTCTAGACCAAGACATACCCGATGATAAGCAATGAATTGAGGATCCACAATGCCATGATAGAGTTTTCGCGTTCATACAAGAGAGACTCAGTAGGCGGATGAAGAGCCAGGAGCGGGAGCCCAAACTAGAATAGGTGAATTATTAACCAACTATTCCACCTCCAAGGATGGAAAGAGCCGATTCGTCTTCGAGCATCGCTGGCAATAAACCTCGTTGAGAGAGCAGGACGAACCTAGGTTGATTCTACAGGAATCATAGATTGAAGCTTAGGAATGCCCCTTGAGACTGACTAAGTAAGGAGCAGCGGCTGCCCACTCTCCCTTTCCTTCTGATGAGGATTCGAGTGTACTAACTAAGGTGATCTCTTTGACTCTCTTTTCAGTTTATCCATCCCACAGTGAGCAATTCCCGATCACTCGAAAATCTCTCTATCCAAAGGGGTTGGAGTCGTTCTAGAGTGAGAAGGAGAATGACTTTTTTCAAATAAATAGATAGAAGAGGCTTTCTGATAAGCCCACCCAGCGAAAAGAGTGGCTCTCCGGCGAACAGGAAAGAAAGGGCTGTTCAGGACAAAGCTCTAATCCCATAGGTGGGTCAGGCGGGAATCCAGCCAGTTCAAATCCAATAGCCAGTACCTCACAACTAAAGGAAATACCACTCTTTAAGCTTAGAAAGCGTATTGTGAACTGTCAGTGGAAAAGAAAGGGCTCTTTAAGCCAAGAAAAAGGGCATTTTTGAATGAGGTTAAGCCAGCCACGAGAAAGAGAAGTAGGAGATTAGGCCGCCTAATTCAGATCAAGGAGAAATTCCCCCAGAAAAGAAAGGGTAGAGCCTTAGTTACGTTACCCGCAGCTCATAAGCTGGTAACCAGTTTCAAACAAGAGTCGAAGCAAGGGGATTGAAATTCGAACTCGAAATATCATAAGAGAAGAAAGAAAAGAGCTTCGGGTTCAGAAGTCGTACGTCTGGTTCACCGCGAAGTGGGCTTGACGAGATTAAAAAAGATTAGGTTTTATAGAAAAAGGGAAGTCTGCGGACAGCCAGGAAAGTCAGTAGTCAAGGACGTTAGGGCCTTTCCCAATTCGTATCATATTGAGCCAAAAATGGGCACTAGGTTCCGTTGGACGAAGAATAGGCTGAAAACGACTATCTACGCTTGATGTTGCCCAACAGGCTGAAAAGAAGAAGGAGAGTAAGCCCAATCACTTGAGAGTTCCTTCTATTTGACTCTTTTCAATAGCTCCAAGTATGTTCATAATACGCTCCTCAAATGTTCCCTCCTCGTTGCCTTTCATCGCTAGTTTCTTGGATTCCATCTGGGACTAGCAAACGACTCCACCATAGAAGAGAAGTCAAGGGTTGCGTCTGACTATTGTATTCTTGGAATGGAAGACTTCAGCGCGACTAGGAATGAAACTGGCTTGAAAAAACAGTCTCTTTCCCATGTGCTCTTATCCTTTGCTTTCACTCGCTCCAAGGAATGAAAGACTTCTATTAAAAAGACTGGCTGGCTTGACTTTGAGGTGAGGTACTTATACTTCTTTTCATTTTTCAATTCCTTTCTTTTTACAGAGAATTGCCCTTCAGATCGTTCGTTAGCTTGCGGGAGGAAAGAAATCGATTAGCGTTATACCTAAAGGAAAGGAAAGAAAAGAGAAGATAGATATAGCCCTCCCGGGCAGAAGCAAATGCACTTTTGTAACAGAGAAGAAATTACACTTAATGGGCTTCCGGTACTCCTCTCTCCACTCCAAAAGGGACGAAGTGACTCTCTAATTGGAGAAGATTTGATAAAGCGACCAATGGCTAGCCGGATAAGATCTTTTATTTGATTAGGACCGGCAGGGTGGAAAGCCTTACTACTTGAGGGGTGAAGGAAAGAAAGTAGATGGCTTGCTAGCTTTCCCGAGAAGATAATCCGCTATCCCCGCTTTCAATAGTCCTTCTTTTAAACTTGTCACAAGACGGGATTCACTCAGATAATGAATAATGCTTTCAAAGGGGCTTCCTTACTTACTGGTACTGGATTAAGCAAGGCGTCGCGTTATAACAACGTTAAAGGTTTCAGTTGAGGTTTCTTCTAATAAATACGAGAATTAAGGACATACGACCATACGAGGCCCTTTCTTTGTTGTGACTCTCTCTATACGCCAACAGGGAAATCGCTGCTTGCTAGATCCTTGGCGAAGGTCACTCATGATATGCTTGAACTATACCACAATCATAGGAATTGACCGGGAGAAATGCTCCTAAGGCCTCGCTGGCAACTCTTTCTTAATATATAGATATTAGATAGTCTACGTACGAAATATTGAACACAAGGCCGGGCCCTCCTATTCCATTAGCCTTGTCACCACATGTCATAGACCGCTTATTCCCTTGCAGTTCTAAGCCTTATATTTGCTAAAGATTCCAATCGGGCGGGCATAGCGCAGCTACTTCTTGCAATCGGACTCCGCTTAGAGAGACTGGAGGAGGCACATTTATGTGAAATGTTAACGTAGAAGCTCCTCTTTCATATTCTGGTATAGACGAAGCTCTTGGAATCTTATCCGCTTCGGAGGTTGTAGGAGGTTAATCAATAGGGGAATCAGCTGTTCCTCTAAAACTTTTCATTTACTGGAAATCTGATATTCATTTGTTAATCAAACAAAGATCTGACTCAATTCAATAGAAACTTCACTTCTACCCTTATTCCTAAACCCTAGCCTAGTTAAGGGAGAAAATCCTAAAAAAAGCAGCTAATGAATCCGCATCTGTTGTCCTTGGTTGTCTTTCGTACTTGCCTAAGGCTGTTGTGGTTGTAGCTCAATCAGTTAATGTTTAAGTTCCTGTTCACAAAAAGAAAAACAGATTTTTCCGAAGACTAGTTGTTTATACAAAGACAGGCTGATTCAAGCGCATACGCTACTTCTATAAGACTCCGCAAAGACAGTATTACCTCAATAGATCAACCAATCACAATACTATAGCATCGCTCACTCTCAAACACGAGCTACAACGCGGAACTGCATGCTGAAGTGGGGATCCTTTCAATTATTAAATTAACGCAATTTATGCTAGTCATCCTTTACCTCCTAATCCTAATATTATTGGGTAACATATGAAATGGCTAGCCGATTCTCTCAATATGCCTTGGCTTATGCTCGGGGACTTATTCGAGCTTTTGTCCCAAAGAGAGATGGAGGTCCTCCGATCTTTACTTTAGGTCTAGGCTTTCTTTCCGCTTATCTTTAGTCTAAGGCTTACGAAGGTGGTGGCTCCATAGACCGAACTCCCTCCTTCACGGGTATAGTATCTAATCCTCTCTCTCCTTTCTGACTCCCGGTGTGGGCTCAGGAATTGGATTCTTTTCTGGTTACTGCATGGCATCTATGTCCTCATTGTAAATAAAAAGAGAGTTCTATCTAAGTGGCCAAGGAATCGAAGTTTAGCTATGTCTAGGTGAAAATAGATAGCTAATCGGAGGAGTTGCCCTCAGGTTCTTTTCGTTACGTCTTCTGTGAGTTAAGGAGTGCCATCGTGTCATCCTCAGCAAGGAAGGGTCCTCTTGGAAATCCTGCTCCTTCTACGGCTGCTAGTATCCTTGTTCTTCTACTCGCAGGCAGGGCTGCTCTTGCTATTGTTGCTAGGATCCTCTTATCCTATTGGTTGCTAGTCCCGGGCTTCTAGGACAAAGTGTAAAGAGAAGAGTTAGAGTTCTTCCTCTTTCTCCCCTATCACTTAAAGGGAGATGGCCTAATTTCTATTCTATCTATGGATCGAGAATAATCGTCAGTTTGAGGCCTGTCTTTGAACATAAGGCATGAGAATCCTTCTCAGCGGAGTCTCTGTGTGTTGAGATCGAGGGTAGTTTGATTCTGGGAACCGAGCCGGCTTCGGCCAACGAATGAAGTTCTTTAGTAGGTTATCCGGGCATAGTTGAGTTAGGAGCGAGGGAGTTCCATTTACTAGCAATATCCTCTTATTCTCGGGAAAGGGCAGTTCCAGCTAGGGCTAGAGGACAGTCACATTCCTATTAGTAGGTTGAGGCCAATACCCGCAATCAAGTCATACTCAACAGCAATCAAGTTAAAATCACCAGCAATCAAGTAAGCATCAACTGCTTTACCGTATAACAGTTCCTTGAGCAGATGTGATTGCAAATCTTCTACTACCAAAGAATCTCTATCCGTCTTCCTTCCAACTAGCACAGAGCCTATACGCACTGAGGAGAATTGCTATGACCTAGCAGACCTGCACTAGCAAGACCTCTTTGCATCCGTTAGAGTAAAACCCTTGGCTTGGCGTTCTGCCCCTTTTCGGTATGGTCCTTTCATTCAGGCCTTTCCTTATGCACCGATGGTTTCATGATTCCTTGAAAAAAAAAATGTTTGCGAGCGTCAAAGCACCTAACCATACCTACTACACCATGCACTCCGCCGGTAAGCAGCCCGGACATGAAAGAAAGTGCATTTGGAAGCATATGTGTGCCACTTTGGCACGAGATTTCAGCTCTACTTTGACTTTCATGGTTCCACTGTTCGTCGAGATCCCTTGAGTGCTACTAAATGTAGAGAAAGACATTCATAGCTTGAACCTTCTGGTCACTTCATTCCCTTTACATAAAAAAAGGTTTTGCTTGCTTTTCCACCTACCTCCTATGAAATCGTGACTATTTATATAAATCCAAAAACCTGCTGTCACTCCACTGGCTGTTAAGAAAGCTCCCATGAAGGCTTTTCCGGTTGCTAAGGCTGGATCAATTACTTCATCAGGATCCACCTCTAAAGTCGGTTCGCCCAAAGCCGCAGTGGCTACTGCAACAACTCATCAAATCGAAAAGATTGGAAAAGAAGATCCACGCCGACGGCTGTTATCTCCAAAGGTGAAATAAAATAAAGCAAAACTCCTACTTCTAGAAAGAAAGTTGCCGCTCCGGGAAAGAAAGGCTTCACTCCCTGGGAACAAAAGAACCCTTCCTTTGAGAAATTCAACTATTAGAGCCATTTCTTTCGGGTGATTTCGACTTCGAAAGCCATGAGCCCCATTCACGAAAGCCTACGGAACAAACTTTCTAGTCGATTCATTCTAATTTTGGTTTTATCCTTCCTTAAGAGACTCCGGACGCTCATTGTCCGGAGCCCCAGGCATCCGGTTACCTTTCTTCTCTTACGCAATTCCTGACTAGTCGTAGTTAGCCTAAGGACCGGAATAAGAGGTTTCGGCGTATCGGGGCTGCTAGGCTTCTTTCTCATGGGAGGGGTTCGCGTCCAACTCTTCTCGAGACCCGGTCATTGGCAACATCTTCTAACTCGTTAAGCGGCCTATATAAGATAAGTCTGATCGTCTCCTACTTCTAACTCAATAGCCCCCTACTCTCCTACCGGCACCTAACCGGGTGACGAGTCGGATCTCTAAAAAGACTGGCATGGGCCTCTACCCCTGTGTAGTCTCAGCCCGCCAATAAACCATTACCAGGAAAGATCAGATGCGCGGAATCGCAATTGGTTAAAGATCACTGAATTACCACTCCGTGGGCTATTGATAACTGAATACTTGTATGCCTCTATCAATGTAGTAACCCTCTTTCTATAATCTTAATGTGAAAGCAGAACTAGCGCTTAAATGGTCAAATCTTGGTCTCTGCCTATCGCCGGGACGTGTGATGCGGAGGCTTCCGTCCCAAGGACGGACTGGGAAGTTATTCCCCTTCAACTTGACCAGCTTAATCACCTAAAGCCTATGAATGAATCGTGACCGTATCCACGTCACATTCGACGGTCGATTAATTAAATTGGCTTATTTGAATGCTGAAAAACCGACTTTTCGATGCTTGAAGTATGGTGACACTAAACTAAAGCGTTCATAAAACGAAAAATGGATCTAGCCAAACGATCGTAGATTTGAGTTTTCGCGTACGCCCTAGTTACTCACTTTCCTCCCTTTCTTTTTTATTGACTGGAAGGTGGAGGTCCCTGCTCGCATTAGCTGTGGATCTCGAATGGCTGGGCCTGTCCTAGACAAAATCGCTGGTCTCTAGTGCTGATGTGACTGTGCTTGACTTAGGCTTTGGCTCTGCTCTTGTGGGTTCTGGTCTTGCGTATCAGAAGTTGCCTCCTTTCGACTATTTTTTTAATTGGCAAAGAAAAGACAAAAGATTCTTGCCTATAGAAAGAATGGGGTGACTGATGTACTTGCTTTGCCTTCAGCCTTGCTCTTGATGCGCTGTACAATCTAATCTGTCAGGAGATCACGTCGTCTTGCTCAGTCAGGAGCTGATGGTCTAATAGAGGCATAAGAAGAGCAAGAATCTATTATGCCTTTCGCTCAGTTAGGAGCCTGTAATAGAACAGGAATTTGACTGGATTGAGACTCGCGGTGCTTACACCTCTAAAGTAAGCCTCGCTCAACAATTCCTCGAGACCAAAGCAAAAGTTCTCTTTCGATCCCAAGGAGTTAATTACCTATTATTGTTGGCTATTCCAATGACAGAGAGATTAGGGGAATATACTGACCGAGAAGAGAGAGTCAGAGCCATTGAAGGAATAAATGCTTACGGGACAGAGAGGAGATGCGCAGGTGTATGAGCTCCGAGATGTGTAGATAGAAATAGAAGAAGCCGTTCCAACAGGTCCAATAATCCTAGGGTAGTAGGTGATCCGATGTAGCTAATCCGACCGGCATTAGTAGACGAGTTCCAATGAATATAGTAGCCCTATACAATAGACGGCAGTTCCATTATATGTCTTGGGATTGGCTAGGTTTCAAAGGCAGGACTTCGTTCGAAGAAGGAACTGAACTCCAACTTTCTATTCTATCCCGGACCCTACTGAGAAAGTCTCAGGTAATACTAAGATTCAAGGGGCAAGAGGACTAGACCTCAAAGACCAGTCACTCGAGACTGGGAATCCTAAGAGAATGAAAAGAGAGGACGAAAGACGGACACGCAGACACATAGACGCGCTATAAAGAGGAGATTCCTTCGATTCTAGTTGAAACTGGGAGTACATACATTCCAATCCCAGCAAATTCCCTTAGAGTGACTTGAGTATACATACGTATTCTCTTTCTATCTGCGACTACTTCCGGGGCTAGACCAAGAAATGCTATTTCCGGGGCCCTCACTTTATTTAGGGCTATCTTTCACCGTTGACAGACATGGGCCCGGTGAATCAAGCGACGAAGTAGACCTTCATTCCGTCGATCGAGGAACTTTTGAATGCTGGCTCTTGCTGATTAGTTTCACTGTAGGTATGCAGCTTTCGCTTCTCGCCCCCTATAGGCCTTGCTTGCCTTAATTTGAAGAGGATGAAATCGGTTGCGCAGGTGAAAAAGAAGGTCTTTCTGGGATGTGAGATTTCCGCCCTCTTTCTGAATGAGATAGTATTGGCTTACCCACTTGCTTCCCTTCTATGCTTGGGTTCGCTTCCGGCTAGCTTTCTTGTGCGGTAAGAATGAACCTCCCATTGCTCTCTCTCCGATAGCATGCAGCTTCTAATCTAATAAAGATAGAAAGTGTGCAGTGAGGTAGTGTAACTAGGTAGCCATACTGAACTCGGCTGGACCGACAGCAAAGAAAACTATAGTTGTTACTGGCCTGCCATCAAACATCAAAATAAGCTTTCCTGGACCGACATAAACCCTCTGCTCTTTTCTCGGCATCTCTCTAGAGGAATCGGAATAAGAGCTTCTTCTTCCTACCCCTTCCCTTGGTCACTGAATCCTAATCTGACTCCCTGAGGTCACTTGGTCTGGGATCGACAATGGCCTTAGTTATTTATCTTAAACCTGCTACGTCATCGCCTTGGTGTGTGGGCTACACAGAGGCTCCGACATTACCCTCTTGGCCTATTCCGTTCTCCTGTTTTCAAGGATGGTGAAAGTTTGAAAAGAAAAGCCGGCACTCACCGGAAGAACTCCCAGGTGGCAACTCCTGTTATCAGAGTTCCACATCACGTACGTCACTCATAAGCCCTTCCCTTAAAAAGGTTGGCTTGGGACGAGCTCTAGCCGACCACTTGGCCGCGTCCCCACCGCAATGCATTCATTGATCTCTTCGTTCGTAGAGACGAATAAAAAATAGGGAAATCCTGTTCTGGTCTATTGTGAGTGTGCTCTATGGCCTTTAGCGGTAAAAACCTCTCATGAGATCTAGTTTTTTTGCCCAGAGCAATGATACAGTAAGAGGAAAGCTTCTGAGCTCTAATTTCCGACTTGACCCTGACCCACTTGGAATGCTAGCCTGTGCTTCTTCTGCCCTACTCTATGGCATCTATTGCTATATGAAAGAGTCCATCATTTCATCGCACGCTGTTAGGAAGAAAAGATATGGAGCCCTCCTGAATGGAAGACTTAACGAATCTGGATGCAGCATTTCTTTTCTTTAACTAAGACTTCTCTTCCCTCTGTGCCATTTGTCCCTTCTCCTATTGATTCACTTCATCTGCACCTTTCCCCAGCAGTAGATTCTTCTTCAATTGCTAACGATGCCCTTATCCTTCTATCTGTAACCCTAGCAAGGGAAGCCTAAACAAAGCGTCACACTCCTAGTAGTGCACTCACTTTCACTTCCTTTTACAGAAACCTATTTCTTTCTTCAAAACAGCCGAGTCTATTTCCTTTTCTTTCTTACTTGGGAAGCACTAACTCACAGATGGCGTGACCACGAACGTCCTTTCGGGGGAAGAGCTCGAGGTTTTGTTTTTTATCCCCTATTCCACTGCTCTAGCCCTTAGTACTTTTCCTTTTGCACCTGCCTTGTCGAGAGGCATTATTTCGAAAAGACTTTATTAAAGTGGCGAATCGGCTTCTCCCTAGCATTCTACTTCTTAGAGATCACTTGTTCTAATAAGACTTTAGCTAGCTTTCCCCCTCTTCGGGTTACGTCTTGCACCCTTACTACATCTGTCGTTAGATCTCCTTTAGTTCGAGAGTCCGACTTATTTGATCAGCCGCCCCGCTATGGATTAAGGAGCTAATGTTTTCTGCAGCACCCCTGCCATGTAAGTTTTGTAGGAAGTTTCCGACCTCCTCTATGACTATTTCGGTACTTATCCTCCTGTTTTATGGATGCAACAACATGGCGAGCTGTGCGTTCTGGAGTGGGACCTTGCGTAATCCTGCCTGTCCCCGGCTAGTCCCTCCATACCAGCTAGCAGTTTAGGGACTCCCCTTCTTTACTGAGTAGGGTTCCCGGGTGCCTATGCGATTATTAAGTCAGGGTGCTACTGTACCAGAGTCATCTATCGTAGTAAAGGAAAAGTGCCTACCTCGCACTCTGAGGCAGTCTTTCTATCGTAAAATCCTTTTCTTTGAAGCACCCTTCGTCAAGTCTAGTACGAGTGGGTCGAGAGGGCCATTACGTTCCGTCCGGAGCTCAAGAACTGGCAATCCGCCGTTCGAGATGGTCTCTTGGAGGCCGGCATCAGTTCCTACAACGGGTTCAGATTGGATCATGCTTTGGGCACCAAGATCGAAGGCAAATGGTCTACAAATATATGAAAGATGCTCGTAAGATTCATTTGCAAGCTGGGCTGGAAATGGTTTTCTCACAGGATTTGATGGATTGCTAGCTGTCTCACTGTAAGGCTTTACAGGCTCGCTTTCTTACTGGATGGGAATGCCCTAACTATGTGTCACTTCTGACGGGGAACTCCAATTGAAATCGCCTGGAAGAGGGGAAGCCCTTCTTTATTAGCTTATTAGCTAGCTAAGTTTAGGGTTCGGCCTTACACTGGAACTATATAAAGTGTTTCCTTAGACTGCTACTATATACGGGCTGCGGGCCTTTGAAAAGGATAGGAGACTGGTTGAAGAGTCAACCTTCTTTGCAAGGGAATCTGTCCATCAATCCCATTCGGGTTCATATGCCTCTTCAAGTAAGTAATTTACCTAGTCTGTTGACATGGATAAATTCCCATTCCTGCTTTCAGTTATGGATTGACTAGTTATATTTAGGCTCTAAGCCCTTATTCTTTCAAAATGGACATATTCTATTGGGTTGATTAGGTCAATCAGGTCCGAAAAGCTGACGAGAGCTCTTGCAGCTGCTACTCTTTCTGGAAGAGCTTATTTTAGCGGCAAGTCTAACAGCGGAATTGCCCACTTCTCTTCCAAAAAGCCAGCCGATTATCTGTGATGCGTCGGGCAATCACTTTTCCCTCTTAAGTGAGAGTTCAATCCTGCCAGTCACGCCTTTTCCCCTTCTTTTTATTGGCATAATCTAAACGACAAAGTAGGATCAGAAGGCTTACGCACCCTGGCGACGAAATGAGTTCGCTTCGCACCTTCCTCAGCTTTCAGGAAAGATCCGACGCAGCTATCGAGAGATATAAGCTTGCCAGCCCGGAGTGGAGGGAAAGAGTAGCTCCTTGCCAACAGCTGAAAATTCTACAGAAAAAAGAAAGGTTCTTTGATGCGCTCGGATAAGACTGAAAGAACAACTTCCCACCTACTGACTGAGTAAAGGCTTGTGCTATACGAAAATAGAATAGGCATTCGCCTTTCGAGTTCTTGTCTCTTTCCTTACTCTAAAGAGTCAGCTATAAATTACCTTAGTAGAAAGCTATAATGATAGCAAGAAAGGCGACTAGTGAAGATGCCGAGAATGCCCTTGGGAAAGAATACGCTCTTTTCGCAATTGAAGGGCTTGTTTCTTCTCTTTGCCGGATGGAGCTTTTTAGCCACTTTTCATATCATAAAGTCGGCCTGCTTCGAATAAGCAATCACAAAGAATGGTAAGCGCTACGAACCGTCGCCTTACTAATCTCTTTCGAGATAGAGGCAGAGGTGAAGGCACCCATCTGGCCTTTGAAGGAAGGCTAGTCACTCCCGCTCGACTTCCTGAAACTAAGGAACGTCGCTTTAGATCGGCTCATTTGGAGGCGATTTTCCTACATCTTTTTTGTTCTTGTTAAGAAAGTCCCGAAGATCCATTTTTTTTTTATTGCTAAATTCTTCTTTTTTATTGTTCTGTCAAAGGTTTCCTTATCGCTCGGATATCTCTTTATGGACGAACTCCAGAAGGCGGTTGCGCTATCCCTCTTCCTTTGCTCACGAGTCTCTGTGGTTCGTGTTTTCCTCGCCCACAGTTCTTTTATGGTACCTTTTGGTATGTATTGCCCCCTAACTCTATATCAGATCCACCAGACGAGAAACGTGATTCCGAACTGCTGCTGAGTCGTCGGACTTATCCACCAAGGGATTCGTGGAATTTCTGTGGATTGCGTTGGGGGAAATCTACCAAAGCTAGGCAGATAGATAGACTCCTTTCCTGCTTATAAGGGAGAGCAAGAAACAAAATCAAATGATTGTTTTTTAATCAGCGTCCCCTTTTCTTTGGGGTATGCAGATACTAAGAGTCCTCTCACTACCAACCAGTAGACATCATCTGGCTGGGTCTTGCCGGTATCAACAACGAGAAAAAAAAACAACCAAATGAAAACAGCAACTAACTATGGCTCTTGGCCCAGACAACGTCCTAGGCGTAGGGGGGATCGGAGCAACAGGGAAGGCCTAGACGGACGTTTTTATTCCTGGGCTGCAGTAAGTAGATCGAGAGGTCGTTCCGCCCCTTGTCCCCCAAGATGGGTAATATGTTCTCAATAAATGTTGCTCCAATCTGACCTAGCTGGCGAGCGATCCCAGTTTAGGCAGAGAACAAGACAGCAAGCGAGCGTACCTTTGTTCGCTTCTTCTCCACCAAGCACGGAAGTTTAAGGATAACTGTAGGTCGGTGGATACCTAAGGAAACTCCGATTCGATCCGCCCCCCGGCTGGGAGGCATTTACCTCATCCCGATCACAAGGAGAGGTTCACCATGATGGGGGGGTCCTCTCTTTTTTTCCCTTCCGGAAAGAATGAAATGCATAGGGGACCATCCTTTTGTTGCGGCATGCTCTTCAGATTTACGGATTCGTAGGGGGCCTCAGGCCCTAGCTTAGTTGACTGACAATGACAAAGGCTTTCGAAACTAAGCTAGGGCCTTTTGAATTGAATCTTAAGTAGTCTATCAGTGGGGCGAAGCGTGAATGACCCTTTTCAGTAGGGGAGCGAAAGGTTAGACCTTCTAAAGGCAGCGAACAGCGGTTCTTCTATGTAGGTATGGCGTTCCCCCTTGACTCTCCTAACGTCGAGCTAAGTGACTTCGTAACCTTTGCGTAGCGTAGTAGAATGAAGGCTACGCACCGACGCTCTCTTATCTATTAGCCTAAGCGTCTTCGCTAACTTGCTCGCCTATTATACTACACCCTACTATACAATACATTAGTAGGGTAGGCTAAGCTAACGCTTACTTCTACTAATGTATTGTATAGCCTTTTCCTTTTTGAAAAAGCCTTTTTTTTTTTCTTTCATAAGTCAAGTAGGCGAACCTAAAGATCCTTAGTAGCGTTGACAAAGAAGAACAGCCGGGACAGCGAATCTTTTTTTTTTTTATATCCTTATAATTGTTCTTATATATATGCCAGCTTGACAATGACATTGCCTCTTGATTTGATCTGAGGTGCGAAGAGAAACATCTCTTTTTTATGACTTCCACTTATCGATCCCGGCCCGGAAAAGTGACCGACCAGGGCCCTATTGATGAATGGAAAGGGTTTATGAGCCCTAGCCCTTGTAAGCCCACACCTGTGTAGAGTAGATCGTTCAACACCTGCGGCACAAACCCATTTTTACCTATTGGTCCTAGTATCATAGGCGACCGAACGGCCGCCCCCTAATTACTAGACCGACCTGCTATAATAATTCCATAAACACCTAGCGAAGATATGGCAAACAAATAAAGTAGCCCTATGTTCGGATCTGACAATACCATACCATAATCAAAAGGTACAACGGCCCGAGCGACCAGACTTAACATAAATGTAGCCACTGGAGCTATTCTAAAAAGGGATAAATTAGCACTACTTGGTGAAATAGGTTCTTTTAGAATCAATTTAAAACCATCTGCTAGAGGTTGTAACAATCCGAACGATCCCACTACATCAGGACCCTTTCGACGTTGCACAAAAGCCATTACTTTACGTTCAGCTAGCACTAAAAAGGCTACTCCTAGTAGAAGTGGTATAATTATTCCAAGTATTTCAGCTGGAACAGCTATGTACGTTTTCGATTTTCTATTCACTCATGATCTGGCCTGGTCGACCCAATCATGATATTGAAGGATGGGACCTTTTCTCAAAAACCCCGGATCCCGGGAAGAGTGGAAGATGGTGCAACATAGAATCTTGTTACGTTACTTCGAATGGCCCGCCTCACTTGCTTTCTTTATAAAGAAATAAGCGAAGTCAAGGGATTTGATTTCCTTCTAACTAGTGGCTGAGAACCTTCATTCAACAGATTTGTGATTGAGTCAATAAGGGTCTGGAATCTTTGCTCTTCTCTTTTGCATTTCCGCTGCCTGCGTTCTTTCTTCGTGTCCGTTCATATCGCAAAGCGGGGCGACGCCAGGTTGGTTGAAAAGAGCGGGGCCAACCAAGACCCCCAGAGAAAGCTTTGCTCGATAAAGCAAACGATTCGTTCCGACAACTTCGGACCAGATCTTTGAATTAGCCGATCTTACAAAATCGATCGGGCGGGCTGGTTGGGAAGGCTTTATTAGCGGAGAAAAGAATCGCCGAGAGATATATTCTACTATTTAGTCAGAACGAATGAGTGGCTGTGCAGCATGCTCCGGAGGAGATCACCCCTTCCCCGAGTCAGTCCAGTCAGTAAAGGGGAAGGCCTGCTGACTGCATTTCGGGAGTTTGAACACCATCCCATTTCAACCAAAAATACAACCCTGTCAAAGGTATCTAACCTTCCTTCCTTATGAGTGGAAATCGAATCCCGTTTTGTCTTTTTTTGCATAAAAACCAGCCTCTTATATATATTACGTTAACGTTACGAAATTTGTTACATATCTCGTTGGGGAGTCGACCCCACACAACAACGACCATTCACTTGAACTCTAACTGTCGCCCGCTAAACCACTTAGCTACCGGGATTTCTTCTCACACAGTACCAATCGCTACGAGATTCTCTAAAAGCTTCAATCGCATTACATACTAAGGAAACCAAGAAGGAGCAATTGACGAGTAAGCGGCCTCACGAGAGACTGTACATGTTCACACTTGCACGCTTACTGCTCGGAATCTTATTAGAGAACTCATTCCCCGCGCGTAGGAAGGAGTCGAGTTCTTCGAAGTCAGAAGAAAGAGTCATGTTCACAGCAATAGGCCTAATAAAAAACCAGGATCTGGGCTTGAGCTGGACATGCGCTCCCATTCCGGTCCGGCTCTAGATGTTCAACACAGTGCCAGTCTTTCCCTTGGAGGGACATACCTGGTGTGCCATCTGAGTCAAAGTAATTGAACACTTTTTTATGGGCTATGGGGACCGGCTCCTTTCTCTCCTTACTCTATAATCTATAATCACGCTAGAATTAGACGGCTGAAATGCAAAATTTCAGTTTTTGCGCTTTTAAGTTAAAGTTAAGCCTTTTCTCGCATGGCTCTGACCCCTTTCATTTGATCATATAGGGAAAGTTATGAGATTTCTCCGATCCTGTCAAAGAATGGCATCTCTAATGCTTTGTATAAGTCTTTCATAGACCATGGGATTCTTCATCAGACCTCATGTGCGTGCAAAGACTCCTCCACAAGACTGGGTTGTAGAAGGATAATGGAACAATCGCTCAAGAAACTCGAGGACTTATACTGGGAATGAAAGTTCCCGATCTTTGGCCCTATGCCTAAATTGAATGATGACCGCTTATCTGAGCTGAGTAAAAAGACGATGGCTCCTAGGCTCTCCCCGAAACGCTAAAATCATTGCTTTCTTAAGAAAAAAACGAGTAAGAAAGTGAAAGAAGCCCCATGCCTACTCTTCTTTCCTGCTTCTCAACTACAACTAGGATGGAAGCCTTTTCAACATCAACAGCTCTCTTTCTCATTAATAGGCTCCCTTCACCTAACCTTCAAAATAAATCTCCATTTGCTTAATTAAGAAAGATTAGCTATATCCCATCTCTCCCCAACTCATACATATTAATGCCTCTGCTCTATACTAATATGTAATGTATGCTGAGGGATAAGGACCTTAAAAGAACAATTCTTTTTTTATGCTCCGGAAGATGATTTTCATTACCTACTGGATATCGATCTAAGAGGTGCCTACTTCCTCGAAAACGCCCTATCTATAGGTTGGGGCCTTTTCTTGCACTTGCAGGATGATAAAAGTGGAAAGGAGCGTCATTAAACTAACTTAGACAGGAAAAAAGAGCAGCTCCCTTGACTTTGACAACTGGGGGAAGAGGATCTGGCTACTGTTTTTGCTTCTATCTTCGTTCATTCCCCTTGGGTTAAATGTCGTCTTTTGAACACCTCCTAAAGCCGCTTCTGTAATACCGCTTTATCTTTATCCCACTCCTACTTTCTCTTGACTATGGGTATGGGACACTCCTACACGAGTATTACACCTGAAATATCGTATCGGGCTGAAGGTTCTGTGATTGTGATCACTTACGACAAGCCTTCTGATAAATGAAAAATACGTTTTATAGTTGTTGCAAGAAAGTAGCTGTGACGTAAATTGCGCCTTTGTTTTCGAGTCTCCTACTTCATTTTATAGGTAAGTGTTAAGTCTTGTCGCAATAGCATGCATGTGATCCGCGAGTGACTTCTATTCTTTTTCCGCGTTTCCGCGCCACTTTTGCTCATAAGTCAGTAAGCTCTTCTCCACGTCATATTTGTACTCTTACTTTCGCGTCCTTCATTCGGTTTCTGGATGAACCATTAGTATCCTTTACGGCTTTAAGCTTAAGTAAGGGCTCTCGGAATTCCCTTTCCTTACGGGGGCATGCTCACTTGCTACTTAGCTACTAAGGGGTGGCATCCCTTTCTTACTATGTAACCTCGTCACCGGTTAAATAAAAAAAAAAGGCTTATGAAATTCATGGAATTACGGCTTTCTGTCAAAGATTCATAGGTCTTACTCGTACTAGTACTACTACTATCGCATATCAGCTGTTATGATCTAGTGTCGCAGATCCGCTGTTCACTACCAACCCTCTCTCTTATTATCTTATAAGGGGTACCATCATGAGTTCCTCCTCGTTCTCGCTATTGTATGATTTTTGGTCCAACGAATGTAAAGTAAAAAAGACAATGAAGAGAAAATTTCCCACTAGTACTAGTGTCCGTAAGTTCCTATTGATTTCTATTGAAGTTCAACTCTTGAATTCCCCTGCTTCAAAGTTCTAGCGCGATCGCTCGTCTGAATAAGATCTTCCACTGTACCGCTGTGGTGATTGTAGTTGAAGGGCATGCTGGTGCTTTCCGATACCATCTGGCTGTTGAAAACAAGAGTGCTTCAAGGTATACGGCGGTTAGGCTCATCCAAGACGCGTTTCCGGAAGTCGTAGGGAAGTTGAAGGTCCAATTTGCGAAGAGCTGGGGGTGGCTGTGTGACTTTGTTACTTCGGGTGACAGGGAAATAAGAGTGGTCTGGGGCGAAGGACCAGATCGTTGAAATCGCGACTTTAAAGAAGAAAGGAAGGGAGAAAAAAGGTGAGCAATGAAGTAGGCAAGGCCAATCCATCTGTCAGCTTCTAGGTCAAAAGCGAGTCTCCATTACGCGGTGATCTTTCCGAAAGTGGAGGTCCAGTCCAGCTCTAATCCAGTCTCTGATGGCGTAGTGGGCTAACTGACTGACCTAAAGGACTAGGCAGCTTCGGCTCCTATAACACAAGACCCGCATTCAATCAGAGAGGCTTTCACTCCCTCGTGCATCTCTAGCCACTTCCTCAGAGGAAAGCGTAAGCCGATCTAAAAGGCCAACTAGCTGCCCGAAAGCCTACCATATAATGGAGCTGGTACTTGTCTCCATCCCACCTATACCTGAATAGATTGAAATCCATTTCAGTTCTCCAACCCGGGCTAGGAAGTAGTGCTTTATAGAAGAAAACCGCGCCGATCTTGTGTGGTCACTCGCTTCCTTTATGCTTTCTGAATCTGTTAACGTATTAGAATCCCCTCTTTCTCGCGTAATGTACTCTATTTCTTGATTCGCCTTAGATAGACCTTTTCGAAATGCTGTACTTACTTCATGCCAAGCAGTTGCTTTGAATCGAAAAGAATGCATTGCGTTTCAACTCCCATGCTTTTAGTTGGTCAACAACTCTTTATACTTCTTCACTACGGCCGAGGAAGGGATTTCTCGTAACAATAGGAGACAGACAGATATAGAGCACTAATCCTACTAACTGGGGCAATCCAGGGTAAATCTCATTGTGCATCTACTTCTGCTCATCGAGAGTATACCCCCTACCAGAAAAAGGCTGAATCAAGATCTCGTTCGTATTCCCTTTGCTGCCACGGAGAGCGATGTTCCGCCTCTTTCTTAAATTCAGTTCACTGAACCTGAACCCTTCCACCAAGAAGACAAGCGGAGCGATCAGTGTGATCAAGCGAGCTATCATGCTTTTTCTGGCTTCTGGCCTACACAGATCAGGTTGTTTTGTTTGGAGGGCGATCAGTGGGATCCCTCAGTTCAGCTATGGTTTTTATTCTTTTGTCGAATCCGAGTTCCTCATGCCATGAAGACCAGCCAAGCAGAACTAAAGCTCCACAACCCGTTCTTCCCGTTCAACCCTTCTAGTCCTGACTTTGCTTTCAATGGACCCCATCTGTATCCTTCCCAGCGACCCTGCTTGTGTCGACCAGCCAAGCAGATGTGATTCTGTCTCTTCCTTTCCCCCCTTACTTCCCTAAAAGGTTGACTCTCTCTCCTTGCTCGTTTCACTCCTTTCCGTGAAGAGCACACTAGGCACCAAGTCGCAGTGACAACGCCTTCTAGCGGTAGTCCTCCGGTAATCAAGCAAGAACAAAGAATCATTCATCGGAGGGAGCGTGGATTGTTTTCAAGTCAGGCAGATACGTGCTCCTTTAAGACCCTTGATTGTCGCTCTTTGAGCAGGCAGAGACGAACACACAATTCCAACGGCAGCAGGAGCAGGAGGAAGAGAGACTTTCGAACCCGACACATCCACTGCACGATGCTTTGGAGCCGTAGTTCCGAGATTTGATTGAACTGGACTTTTCCGAAAAGGTGCTTTGGCTGACTCTTGGCTAAAATTCGAAGACACTATTACCTATGAAAAAATCGAAGGGCCACTGAGCTTCACTTTCAATAGCGTTTGCGTGAGCTATCGCTTACTCCACTCGCACAAAGTTACTGAAGTTGCTTTGCCTTCGCTACCCTGCGAAACCTGACTGACCTGTTAGGGCCTTGAATGCTCTCCATAGACATAGAAAGAAGCACAAGCCTCACACCGCTCTTTAAAAGGTCCTGTAACTTTCCTGTCCCTATCTAGTTCACCAGCCAAGCCCTGTAAACCAGTCGATCCTACTTTGAAGTCGGAGAAAGACCATTTTCAACTTTTTATCAAAGTCTCGTGGAGCTAACTAGCAGTGACCAGGACCCGTCAAGCGAACAAGCCCAGTTGAACAAAGAAAAGTAGGCCTGTCAAGAAGACAAGCTCCACGCTCAAGCTCAAGCTCTATCTCCTTCCCAACCCAACGCCCTCCTTGCTGCAAGATTTGATAGTAAATCACTGAGGAGAGATAGCTTTCCTCTTATCCATGCCGACCTGCATTGAGAATCCTGTTTTCTACTTGCTAATTAATGGTTCTCCACAGGGAGACCTCCGGAGCACAAAAGGGACACGAGAAGGAGATCCCTTATCACCCCACCTAGCGAGCTTAGCACGCATCTTTAGATGATTCATAGGTCACAAACAACCATTACAAGTAGTTCGTCTATCATTTTTCATTAACTCAAAATCGACTGAAGCAAGCCTAGATGGACTAGCCTAACCTACAAGAAGGAAGGATTCCTAACAGGGAGTAATGAAAGAGGCTTGGTATTCAGTATCAAGAACTCACGAAGCCACTTCCTCTTGTCACCCTATGGTTACACGGTCCCGTGATGGAACCCGTAAGCCTAAAACTTATTTCACTATCAAACATCCCCTTCCCCAATGTTTTCATGCTGCTCTTTCTCCCTCAGAACCTACATGTTATACACAAGCAACACAATAAAAATAATGGCGTGCAGCCATGATGGAAGAGTTTGATGCACTACTTAAAAATCAGACCTGGTCCTTGGTTCCTCCTTCTTCAACAATGAATGTAGTGGGCTGTAAATGGCTTTTTCGAGTAAAGCAACGGGAGCCATCAGCTCTCCATTGAACGCTATAAAGCGCGCCTTGTCACCATAATAAAAAACCCGGTCTTGATTTTGATGAGACCTTTAGCCTGGTTGTGAAAGTCTGCACTATCCGTTTGGTCCTTTCCATAGCCATTAATAATGATTGGCCTGTGCGCCAACTTGATGTCAAAAATGCCTTCCATCGTTTGCATCAAGAAGAGCATACTCTCTGAAGAAGTTTTTATAAAGCAACCACCTCTTCCAGAGCCCGCTCATCCTCATTATGTATGCAAACTACATAAAGCTATCTATGGGCTACGGCAAGCTCCAAGGGCATGGTTCGAAGGTTTTAGCTCTTTTCTGCTTGAAATTGGATTTGATTAATAATTGCTCCTCTATGTTCATTTATCATAGCTCACATGGTATGGCACTTCTACTTCTCTATGTAGATGATATAATTTAAACTGGTTCAAGTTCACTTGTCATTTCCAATATTATCCATCAGTTACGATCTAAGTTTGATATCAAAGACCTTGGGGATCTTCATTTTTTTTCTTGGTATGGAGGCCCATCGAGATTCTTCTGGTTTAACTCTCACACAATCAAAATATGCCATTGACTTGCTCAAGAGATCTAATATGGCTGCTGCCAAACCTTCCCCTGTTATTTCAGGCACCAAATTATCTGCTCATGACGGCTATTGCTGATGTGTCCTCTTATCGTAGCATTGTGGGTGATCTTCAATACTTAACAATGACGCGCCGCTTATGTATGCTGTTAACCAAGTTTGCCAGTTCATGCACCAACCCCGCACCTCGCATCTTGCTGCAGTCAAGCGCATTTTACGTTATATATAAAGGCACAGTTGATTTTGGTTTACGTATCACCACAGATCGCTCTTTAATTGCCTATTCTGACGCCGATTGGGCGGGTTGTCCAGATGATCGAAGATCTACAACTGGTTATTGCATATTCTATGGTCCAAATCTGATCTCATGGAGCTCTAGGAAGCAACGAACTGTATCCCGGTCTAGCGCCGAAGCTGAATATCGAGCTCTAGCTAAACAAGCTTAGACCTTCCTTCTTTGTGCTTCCTGCGCTCGGAAGGGTGAAGACTATGCCACCGTAAAAAAAAATAGGTAGTTTTCTACTCTCAGAAATGGCTTAATCGTTGGATTACCGCTCTTTAGCAGGATGCCGTAAGAAGTGCCCTTTTCATGCCCTTCTTTAGTCGAAGGCTTCCTACCTACGTGAAATATAGTTCATAGCCAGACTTGCTATCTTAGGCCTCACCTAATTCGCTTTCTTAGGTCTGACCTTCTTCGAGGCATAGCCCTTGATCCTGGGCACGCACATGGATCAAATGTTGTAAGGCTGAGTGCTCCGTTCTCTTCTCCTTTCCTTATAGCTCACAGTCAGACTAGTATTCAAGGAAGGAACTCCAAGCTTCGAGTAGGGCTTCGGTGCCTTCTCTCAATCGGCAAGGAAGCTAGCAATGCAATGAAGGGTATTTTTCCAATTTCTCCTTTACTGCTGCCGGTGGATTGGTCTTTCTTTCCTTTCCAATTGCTTTTTTGAATGGAATCAGAGTTCAGGTGAAGAAGGTGCTCCCTCATCAAAAGGTCTCTTTCAAAGAAAGATCTTCCAATTTCTACTCTTCTCGCTACAGACTCTGATCGCTAATCCATTCCCGGTTCCAACTCCGGTGTAACTCATCACAAAATTGCGTGATCTAAGATCCGGGGACAACTTCTACTATAACCAGGCTGGGAACTTTTTGTCTCAGACCTGACTTCCCGACCATCCCAAGAGAGATCTACCACTCAAATAGACTCAGAGACATCTAATCTCGCTTTGTGGCCATCCGCTCCCCTCGCGAATAAAGGAGATGGAGCAGCTCCTCTTCTTGCTCCCAGCTTTCCCGATTAGATCAGGTTTCCTGAAACTCCGCTGCTTGCTTTGTTCTAAGCTCAGCTGGAAATCAAGGACTTTCAAAGTGAAATAGGGTTTGCTCCTTGGCTAAGAGCCTATTCCGCTTCTTCTTTATTAGGTTGGTGCTTCGTAGAAGATCTTCCGTCTTACTATGTTAGAGGGGCTTTCATTGCTTTGTTGAATCAATCAATTAGAAGAAAAAGACAAAGCCAATGTGAATTGGAAAGGAACTCGAAAAAACCTAACTACAGACTGCGATCAAGAATCCATGAGAGAATGCGCGAAAGAAGACATGCTCTTGAGCCCTTTCTATTCCACACCCCTACCTTCCAATATGGTGACATCTAGAATAGAAAGAGAATTTCCGACCTCGGATAGAAACGGATCTTCTTTAATTTACCGCTAGCTCTTGGCCATAAGCTGCCGCTCTTCCTAATGGACTTAGAGACCTCTATTCCAATAACGTCGATAAGGTCACGGCTTCTTGAACGTCTGCCACGTTTTCTGGGCTTCCTTGATTCAAGAGAGGTGGTCAGGTTCCTGACGTTCTCCCTTCTTCCATTCTTGTCCTGAAACTGAGGAAAAGGCTAGCCCCTTTTCTCTTTCTTTCTTGGCCAGGCTAATGATATTAGTAAAATGCGGACGGATAGCTACTCTTCTTCGGACTTTCATTCCTCGGTTAGGTTCAGTTGCGCCCGCTGCTCACCTTTGAAATAGAGTTGAGCTGCTAGAAGCTGGAAATCGAAGACTTGAAGATTCCTTTCCCGCCCAAGGAGTGAAGTTGAGACCTCAGAGTCTATGATGATTTTCTTTTCTTTTTTACCCTTCTTTCTGATCTTCTTCTTTTTCTACTTTCTTTAGGGTGCTCCTAAAAATAGGATCTCTTGCAAGCTCTTAACCATACAGGGTTGTTCCTCTTCTAATTTTGCTAGATTTGTCACAAACCTCACCCTCGCTCTAAAAGGTCCATGCTTTGACATTGTTTCAGGAAGGTTGTTTGCGACGGGAACGTTCCTCTTTTTCTTGAGGGAATACTTGGAGTCTAAACGACATTCTTGGCCATCTAAAACTTTTAAGATTGGCAAATGCTGTACCCTCCGCGGTATAACTTTAACCTTTTTACTTTACCCCCAGATGGATGAAAATCATCAAAGACCCAAACCAAAGGTGAAAATCATTGTCCGCCCCTGCTTTCTTATCATTGAAAGCCTTGGCAGCAACTAAAGCTGAATCTCGCCTAGCAGGTCTCCGCGAACAATTGACCAAACTCGTGACATGCTTTCTTTATCAAGGAACTGTGTGTCAACGTTGTGCCGTCTTTTATCTCTGAACTTTAAGGTTTTTAAGTCTTTGTTCAGTGTGTATTGTATTTAATTCGCGGAACACAAACTTAAACAAAAAAGTAAGCTGGTGCGAAATGCAGACCACCGCGGTAAACTGCGCATCGTGTTAAGGCTAGGGCCGCTGGGTTTCTTCTATATCTATAATAGACAGGAAACATCCGTTCTACTTACTATAGGATAGGATCGTTGGGGGACGACGGTTCAAGCGACATCCATTCCCCCGGAGCCAAATCTTCCTTCTATAAAGACTAAGTCAAAGTGGGGGAAGGGGCACAGTTGCAAGACTAGCCTCCGGCCAACTTTCTAACCCCGGCTAGCTAGGTTAAACACTAAAAAAGGTATCTTCAATCAACGAAACGTAATGCGTCTGCCATTCGACAGAAGAGAGAAATCAAAGATCACAGAATAAAGAGAGCACTCCACAAGCCAAAGATGCGTTGTAGATGAGTCGGTTCGATCGCCCCACATATAAACGGTTTTTTAATGCCTTATCCTCCGCCCATCTAGTTGAGCAATTGAGGGATAGGAGAAGAAGAGTGGAAGGGATTGAGAATCTTTACGCTTGGTTGGGGGCTGCCTCTTTGAGGATGGCTGATGGTGGATCACGGAATGTGCTAGTTTGACTTAGATGGATCCCGGGGACTGTTGCCAACAATCCCATCCATCTTCAGTAGCGGATGCGGACACGAGAGATCTCTTGTCCGTTCTTGCCTTGTAGATCGAAGGATTTCAGAAATTATCCGTGGGGCTTACGACTGCTTCCAGAGCATCTAAAGCAGGGCATTCTAACAAAGGCATTCGATGTAGTGCCTTACTTTTCAACTGCAAATAGCGTATAAGAGAGAGAGAGTGACTCAAACTGACTCTTCTCTTGGCGCATCTCGAAGACGGTGTCACTTGGGATCGTTCCTAACTCAAAAACCCTTCCCCCGGAACTCCTATCAAAATTCCCGGCGTGAGAGACTTCTGCAAGTCGATCTCCACACAGAGTTGCATATGACCTCTTTTTTAGCTTATCTTAGTCAAAAGAGCGGCATTACTCCGAAATAATAAAAAAATCGAAATGAATATGCCGTCTCGATTGATGGTTCTCCTTTATATCTTCGGATTCAATCGAGTCCTATTTCAAGTAAAATAGGTTCGATGGCTCTTGTCTTTTCTTTAAAAAAAAATGGAATTCCTTTTTGGCCTTATCAAACTCAAATCCTTTGGCCAGAGGTTTCCCTAGCGGGTTTCCATCCGAGTGTTTACTACCAAGTTTCTTTCCGTCGAAGTGAATAGTTGCCCCTCTTTAAGTAGGTTATGAACTAGTTTATCCTTTTCCTATTCCTATCCTAGGACTGGTTGGCCTTCTAATAAAGCCCTTGTACTGCGCTATTGCCTTTAACGCCCTAAGGATCCTAGAGGGCGCTATTATAATCAGTGCTTCTATGACGATCTAGGCCAGTTCCATTGGATGGAGTTTATTTCTTTCTTTTCTGGTCCGTTCTTTAAATTCTCCAGCTCCAGTTGGAGTAGCTTTACTACAAGATCAAAGAGAAAGTGGTTCAAAGATCTCATCTCCCCCGATTGGAGAGAGGGCAGCTAGGTTAAAGGAGAGGAGGTTATAGGTCCATTCCTGCTATTGGGATTGTAACAGTAGTGGATAGTGACATTGATTGCTGGGTCTAAGTCCCCATTGGAGGGTATGAAGGAGGAAAGGAATAGCTTTTTTCTAGCAGAGAGGGCAATTCCAAGAGGCTAAACAATGGATGAAGGGGCTGGCAAGACAAATTAATTAAATATCTTATCTGATTGCTTAAGGGACAGAGACTGCCAGAAAGGAATTAGGATTGGTATCGAGAAGGAATACAACTATTGAGACATATACTGCTACTGGGAATGCCACTCTTTCTGATGGCAATATTTACTAGGCGAGCTCTTTGGGGATATTCTCGAATGAGTCTATTTACTTACTTTTCACACTTACTTAAGCGATCAAACTTCAATCTCTAACTGGCCTGTTGAATTGCATTGGTCTAAAAGAAAATGCTCGCTTTCAAACCTGATGAATTGATCTTGCTTGCAGGAACTGAGAATCTCACTTTTGCCCTAACCACAGATGGAAAGACTGCTACTGTCACTATTGGCACTGTATATTTTACGGAGACTACTACTACTGGTATTGGTAGAACTGACCTAGCCCTTTCCCCTTTAACAAAGATGAAGTTCTCTTAACCTCCTTCTATCGACATCGACGGCTCCGAGGAAAAGAGCATCTTATGGCCATGACCAGCTAAAGATCACTGCCATCTCACGAATTGGATTCGAACCAATCAAGCTACTTGCCCTTTAGTAGATCGTGAGGGGGGTCTGTCGTCCTCCTCATTATAGTCCTCCTAAAAGAAATAGCATTTCGTCGAAATATATCTTGTCTTTTCACCTTAGTAGTCCTATGCATAGTCAGTACTATAGCCCCAATCATGGCTACTAATAAAATCAGACTAGGAACCAAAAACCAGACGAAATAGTAGGTATAAAGTAAATTTCCCAATGTTTCCAAATTAGTCCAACTTCGTACTTTTCCGGCATAAACCGTATATCTCAGAGAGGTCGTCTTTCTTTGGGTTGGTAGTAATGGAATGCTTTCATTATCTAAAATGAAGAACATTTCCCACCAAAAGATCAGTCCAATAATAGCACTAACTGGTAAATAGCGCAAGACTTCTTCGTGAATCTCCGCTATTTGAATATGGAACATCATAACAACGAATAGGAATGAAACGGCTATAGCTCCTATATGAACTACTGGGAAGATCATAGCGGAGAAGTCGAGACCTAACAAAATAAGTAACCCTGAAGTATTGCGAAAGACTAGGATGGAAAACAAAACGGAATGTACCGGATTCTTAGCACGTGCAACCATCAAACCAGAGACCAAAGCAGGGCTCGACAAAACAGAAAGTATCATGGTACGTCGTCCTTCCCTGAAATGGAACTTTCATACTGGAGCATGAAAGTATTACGACCAGCGCGGTTGTTCGTCTTTCATTTTCTTATCTTAGAAAGCACTGAGTAACTTACGAAAGAGACTTCAGCATTTCGTCGATAAATTGAAGAAAGTGCGAACTGTTCCTTTTGGAGGTAGAAAGATCCACGCATAGCCCGTTGACAAAGGCACGCCGCGTCTCCGGCTTCACTCCAAGTTCGGAACATATATCGTCACAGACCTTTCTTGTGACGTTCAACCACTCTTTCTGGGAGGGGGAACGAGGGAAAAGGTGGTCGTCCTTTGTGAGGTTGTGCAGGAGCTCCGCAATCGCTTTCTCAGCCTTTCGGATTTGGAGTCTGCGATACGCTTCATCTGCCTCCTTCCTCTTCCTCTTCCTCTCGTCGTCGCCATCCCCGTTGTGCCCACCCTGATTTTGAGCACTGGTTGTAGCGACGGCTTTTCCCTTTCGTTCCATGAAAAAAATAGAAAATAAAAGTAGTCCAAAAAGCGCAAAAAATGCAAGAGAAACAGTGTCATAACGAAAATGACTTGTAACTGTGAAGCTATAAGGTATCCTACCCAGGAATAAGTATTCAGTTAGCATATTGGTGTTTCTTTTCCTCCGCTCCCCCCAAAAATGAAGAGAGACTTGTCGGAAATCGCTTGGTCAAACCAGCATGGGAATTGATCGATCTTCTACCTTAATAGTAGTGCAACGACATCAAAAAAGTCGGATAGTCTTTAAGCATACCGTCGAATCTGCCCTAGGCTAACAACTTTCTTCTCTTACGAAATTCATAGTTAGAGGCGTGATCTATTCTATTATACGAGAATTGCCTCTGGGCCATTGGGACCCTCTGAACGATCTCACATGCAAGAAGATTGGGACAGAGAGATCACTCCACTCATTCACGCAGAGTCTTCAAAAAGGAGTTCTCGATCGTCTCTTTTGAGCGATCAGCCTCACCACGAGCCATTCGGGCGCTTTTTGCCTTCTTCTCTTTTTTCTTTTTATTACATACAGTTACATCCTTTGGAGGAGAGAAAGGATTCGATTTATTCCTCTCCCGTTGGTCGAGCGTCTTCAAACCTCATTCTAGTTCTTTGATTCTTGTCTTGAAGAAGGTGCCCGTAGTGCTAGCGGATGCATTGACTTCGAGTCTTTCTTCTCTATCTTCTTCGAGAGTGTGGTCTTCGGGAATCAGAAGGAATCTACCTCCGGTACTAGCGGTTCAATTCCCTAGTGATCTAACTTCACCGGCTTTCGGATAATGAGTAAGAGAGTGGATAAGAAAACCAAGGTAGTCGATTTCCTCATAGAGGCGGTGACCGGGTGGTCTAAGTCCTGATCTTAGTTATGATGAGAGTGCGCACGAGAGTTCCACCTTTTCATGGGAGAGCAAGTCAATTAGAAAGCGTTAACAGAGTAAGGAACCCAGCCTTTTTCATCAGACTAGTAAAATCGGCAATTTGCACTTGTCTCAATCAAGATGAGCTGCAAGACTTCCTTCATTTCCTAATCCAAAGAATAAGGAAGCTAGAACAGAAGCACCCGAAGCATACGAATCCGCTTAATCAACTGTTTTAGAATAATCTGCTGAAGCAGCTCTTTAAAAAGCATCCGAATCGGAAGCTGTTCTTTCAACATCCGCCTCAGATAAAGCAGATGAAGGAGAAGGCCTTTGGCCTGATTCCCAGAATCGAATCGAAGCAGAGGAACGTTCTCTTCCCAGAGGAGAAAAGAACCAGAAGAGGAAAAGTAGCCAACGAGCTCAGCCCTTATACGATACGAGAAGTTCCAACTGTTGTTTTTTCTAAAGAGAAAGTCGAAGTTCCAGTCTCGGTTGCTCTCATATCATAGGCGATTGGGCAGTAGATCTACCATCCTAGGCATCAGAGCCATCCCTGAATGTCGTTCACATTCAACAAGATGCCCTTTCTTACTTTAGGAATAGTTGCTTGGGCAAGAACGGTGGCCTTTTCGAAGATGAGAGCAGAAAATGTGAAACGGTTTTTTGCGGAAATCAGAGGGCTGTAGTTAAAACGATGTTATAATAAGAATGTCTGTCTATTAATAAATAATAAGTTTCGAAACATCCTGTGCTCTTTTTTCTTAAAAAGAAGGCCAATCGTCAGTTAAGAATCTCACGTTATGAAACTATCCCGAAGTGCTATCAAAAAAAGCTGGTCCAATCTGAAAACGGATGGAGGTCACGGATAGAACTCATCGGCAGTCATCTTGTGTAGATAGTTTATAGTTATGCCGGCAGCCTCGGTGACTGCTTGATAGAGATTGGACAATGAACTGAGAATCGACATAAAGAAAATGCTTTGCTGACTATAGTGGGAACGACCCATCGATGGCATATTTCCCTAGCCCGAGAGACAAGTAAAATCAGGATTTCGAAATTCTTCTTGCTTAGCTGCCCTAGTTGGTGAAAGCGACCTGAACGAGTGAATTACTAAGAAGATTAACGCTTTGTCCTCTCGCGAAAACTGGAAGTGTCTTGAAGAAAGATCCATTTCCAAAGAAAGAGGGGCGGCTAGAGAGAGTAGCGTCGTGCTTTAATTGTCGGTCGATCATTCTTTCTACGGAGAGACATGCAGAGAGTGGATTGCATTTGAATGTAGAGATCTTAACGAGGGATGCCAGACGATAGACCGAGAAAAAAGAAAGTAAAACTTCTGAGTCCTCTACTAAAACTACTCCTCTAGGACTAGACTAGCTTTCCTAGTTTTTTGCTATCTGAGTAGCTAGTTAGTGAGCAGACGCAGACGAGAAAACGAAGATGATAGCTTCAGCAGCTTCCTCTTGCGTCTTATCCTATAGGGTTTTGGGGGTTATATCGGCTAGCTAAGCTTGGTCTTCTATCTGTAGGCGGGGAAATGGAATTCTTTTAGTAGACTCGTTTTAGAGCTCGCTCGTATCTGAGCTTCAGCCCGAAGTCTCCTTATCATGTAAAAATATACCTATAGCATAGACTTGCTCGATCAGAGATCGGATATCTCTTTTAATTGTCTTCAAAGAAGAAAGATGAAAATGAAACTTCCTTCTCTTCTTTATAATATGAAATTTCCTTTTTCTGTGTTAAATTGGTTGTCAAACCCCCCAGATCCCCTACTTAGCACCATTTAGTACCTGTTATAAATTCCCAATAAATGAAATGATACCTAGCACATACCCGACTACCCATAAAATAATAAGAAAGAGGATCGATCTAGAGGAATAGAAAGTCAGGTAGTAGCCATCCCAATCCCATCCAAATCGGCTTTTTTCGAATGCTTTTTGTCCTTTCTACTACTTCTCACAGGTCTGAACCAGGTCTTGCCCAGACTGAAAGTCGACCAATACTCTGTCTAGTTCTGCTTATAGGTCCAGGCGCCTATTTTCTTACTCAGCAGTCGTATTTTGGCATCAAGAGAGGAGTGAAGTGAAGCTGCGTCCCTCACAGCATCTGAGCTTGAGACAACTTCATCTATAGGAAGGATCGGGAAATGATTCACTATCTCCCAAACTTTGCGAACATCTGCAGCTGAGGGGAAGAGGCCTCCATGAGTAGGCCCAGTCATTTACCCACCTCTCACAAAGAAGTGTACAGCATCTCCATGGAACTGATGATAGGCCCCAAGCTCGGTATCAGTCTGCACAAAGAGAAAGTTGGGGTTCAAACCTTACCGTGACTTTGATGAAAGAAAGCATGGCGTTCTCTGTCATTTTATACGATAACTAACCTAAAGCAAGGTCGAAGTACCGCGGGGAGTCCTTGGAGTTGAAGCTCTTTCCCTGGGCCACTGCTCTATACATTCAGATCTATTGCCAGAAGGGATGACGAACCAGTACCACGACGAACTCATTTTGAAGCAGGTTCGCCTACAGAATCTACTGGACAAAGCAAAGAGAGTGCCAGTATAAGAAATTCATGAGCGAAGCCTCAGACGTGGAATTATGATATGTAACTGAGTTGCATTCACCGGCTCTTGATCCACCAAGTACAAGTACCGGGCTTACCTGGCCAGGGAGGAGTCCTTTTATAGAAAATCATCATGATGGAAATCCTGCAAAAAAGAATAGAAGACATGCTTACCGCAGTCTAGCCATACGAAAAGAAGGGAAGAGCCAAGATTGTACATCAACTTACCGAACGGCTGAATCGTTATCTGAGATTTATGAGGAAGAAGCGGGAGGCCTTAAAATACCTTTCTGAGAAGCAGAAAAGAAAGTCAATCTAGAGCAATCACGATTATTCAGCCATGAGCTTTCTCACACTTACCATCAACTCTTGAGCCTCTTTTTCTTTTGCCTGCCCTGACCATGAATCAGGAAGTTACCCTAGATAAGTCAATCCCGCGTCTTTGAGGTGAAGCTACCTTTTTAGCTGGGAGGACTATATATAGGCCAGCCAATATTGCTATTACGTAGGGGGAAGCCCCAGTTTCTTGATCCCAGTTTCCAGCATAGATGCCCTGGCTAAAGCGCTTAGCTCATCAAAGAAGTGCCCCAAAAGTTGAGAAATTTCCCATTCTTCCCCCAAGCCGTTGTGCTAAGTTTTTTCCGGCCCAATTACCCTTTAAGACAATTGACCTTATTGGAGGGTTCGAAGTATTAAATGGTTAGGAATCGGAACAAGGCGATAACCTTTCGTTTTCAATTCCCCGGCATTTTCCACAAAGAAAGAAGCGGAAGCGCAGAAACCTACTTTACCCTATTCTCCTTTTATGACCCTTCAACAATCTCGTTAGTAATGTAAAAAAAAGGAATAGGCGGGAAGAAAAGAGAAGGGAGTTTGGCCCTTTAAAAGAGATTGGGTTGGTGTGTGAATTGGTACCTTGCGTAAGTTACTAAACAACAGATATCCGGATGTTGTAGAAGGGCGCCGGGAGTAATACTCCACCACGTACCAAATCCCAAAAAAGAAATCCGTATCTTTGATGACCCTTACTTCAAGCACCAACCCAAGACTCTGCTCTTACTACCACCGAAAGGGGGTCAACCGAAGCCAGGGGAAGTAAGGTAGCAGGTCACTAAGTTTTCTACTATGCCTTTCGCCCCTTCCGGGTTCTGTTAATTTAATAATTTTTCCTACTTCACTCGCCTAAGCTAAGGAAGGGTCGTAGCAAGCTATGGCCGATTCAATACAATAGCAGGGGTTAGTCTTCAAAGAGCTAACTCGATGTCACTGTCACTTGGGATCAGACTTAAGGAAGAACAGTTACCGATTCTACCTAATCCACTGCTGACCACGGACTGACTCAAGCACCAAGGCCTACTGCTCTTCCGACAACCGATGAAATGGCTGTTTTTTCTCTGCCTCCCCTCGGCTCCCTTAAGCCCGGAAGGCCCGACCAAACACTGAAAGCCCGACCCGGGCAAGCAATATTATGGGAACTGATCTGACCGAACTGGGTCTAATGGAACAAGATCTCGATTTCAATAAGGAATTTGAATCTGGGAGGGCCGGCAAGAATCAATGCGATAGCGAGGTTGAGCAGTAGCGAGGGGCGATAGTAAGCCAACAAATTATATAAATATTTATATATTATGCCATATATGAACTTCTCGTTTTAGAGAAAGAAAGACGGTGGAAGGACAGCATTCAAACAAAGAATTTCCTGTTGAAAAAATCCTACGTTAGAACCAGACTTTCAGCAATCCCAGAATGCGGGTGGCAGTGGGCTTCTATTGATTCAGCGGGTGATTCGGCGAATGAAAGAGCTAGTTCTGCAGCTAAGTCTACTCATCACCTGTTTGCTTTTTCTTTTTTATCCCCTTCCAGGCACCTTACCAGCGGGTCAAGGTGCTCCAGGGCTTCATAGGGGGACAGGCATTTCGATTAGCTGGTTACTTTCTATACCTTGCCCACTCGCTTGGAGCCATCCCCTTTGTCTGTCATCCTCTCTCAAGCCCAAAAGAAAAGAGATCTCTCCTTTTTCGCCTGAAAATCTTTATTTATTCGTGCTGATCCTATTCGCCTCTGTAGGCCCAACAAAGGCCCTATACCCGCTCCTCCCCTGTGTTGCGATTGATTCAGTCCTATCGGGCAAAAAGCTTATTCAGGCCCTTCCTCGGCTAACTATTCGCCTTTTGGTTAACGGGCTTTGGGTGCATCCAACATGCTGAAGTTTTAGACTTTGCAAACCTCGATAACCACCCGCCCCTCTTTGAATGAGGAGCGTCACTCTTTAGAAAGGACTCCCACTCCTAAACACGGAAAAATCAGACAAGTTAAATTCCACGCCCAGTTACTGATCTCAACTTGGCGGTTCAGACCTGTTCCTTGCTCTACTTCTGAAAAAGATCCTGCGTAAAACCTCTTAGCTTTCTCTTCTCCAAGTTGCTCCTATATATGGCTGAGTCTGCAGCTTCAAGCTCGGATATTTATAAGTCCGTTAAGGGACCAGGATTTGCTAGTTCGAGATGAGAAACTGAACCTTGTGGTCCACCTGAAAAAACGGATGCAAATGCTTTTGGATGGTCAGTTTAGGTTGGTTCATGCCCGGTATGAAGACCAATGCCATCGGTGGCTAGAGGAAAGGAAATTCTATTACCACAGGCAAGGAAGGAAGAGTAAATCAATATAGCTAGTTAGTTAGTGTTAATGCCTAGATTCCCTCTGTGTAAGAAGCTATAAGCTAATTCAATGGTAAATAAAACCTGACATCAGAAGTGGATTCCTTGTAAAGAATAGGGTCGGAAAGGGGACCTTTTTTTTTTCTCAAAGGCAAAGACTCCCTTTTGTGGCAATGTCCCGGCAAGCGGTAATGAAATGAGATAATTTTAGGGCAACTCCTACCATTCCATTCCCACATCAAACATAGAAAAGGGTGGGAATCCAGCATTACGAGAAAAAGCTCAGAAGGAGCAAGTCACAAAGATCTTAGCGCAAATAAATGAAACAGTGACAACACAGGTGATTACTTAGAAAAAGGATAAGGATAGTCTAAACAAGGATGGGACCAACCAAACTGCACCAAGAACTGAAGCTACGAGAACCCAGCTAACAACTAAAGCCTGGACCTCATGCAACAGGTAGCCTTAGCGAAAAGAGTATTACCCTTTGAGACAATATTATCCATTGCTTCTAAAAGAAAAGAAGCAAGACTAAGGAAAGCAGCGAAGGTAGCAGTGGTTGATCCCATTGGAAAGAAGTTCATTCATCCAGTTTGATTACGAAGCCGGGTAATCGACTGATATAAAATAAACCCCTGTGTTACCGCTACTAGAAGAGAATAAAGAAAAAAGCGTGCTCATGAGTACCGACACCCGAACTTTTTTATTGCCCTAGAACACATCTTAAAATGTATATGAGAGCCATGCATAGGGGTCTTCAATGAAAGGATGGCCCAAATGTTTGTTCAAACTCTCACTGGAAAAAGTTCCTTTTCAATCAACTTTGAAATAGTGAAACAATACCTTATCTTTTTAATACTTAGCTGGATGTGAAAAGAATCCAATATTGGACGAAAAAGCAAAAACCTAAAAATTAAGAACTCCTTTCATTACCCGCTGAACGGAAAGAGGACCACCGAGAAAGAGCAAGTGAAACTGGTGCAAAGTAAACTTATTCTTCCTATGTACACGAAGAACTTCGTGGCCCAATCTGTACCTACTCTACTGAATTTAGAATGCTATCAAGTCAAATCAATAAGATCAAAAGGAGCTTTATATCTACTGCAATCCCAATCCCAATTCCAAATCCAGCAGCTCAAAAAAGAAGAATGCCTCTCATAAACACCGTGTCACCCCAGCCCGTAGTAACAAGGACCGTGGACCAATCCAATTCACTGACTCTCCCCTTAGCAAGGTCCTTGACAAAGAACTCGAACAAAATTGTCCTCCAAGTTAGTTAGGCTTAATCGGGAGTAGGGATCTTAGATAAGACAAATCTTCTTTCAGAGGTCTTTATTGAAGCTTCTAAAGCACTAATAGGGTACCAATAAGGTAATCCCCAACAAGACTTTGAATCGTGAGATTGGGGTATAGGATGGGTTCTTTCCTCCGGAATAGAGAAATCCTGAGAGATTTATTCAGAGAAAAGACTGAATAGAGTTAGCCGAAGAGAAGCTTTTCTAGTGAGATAGCGAAAGCCGAAGGCTAAGAAGAAGAAGAGAAAGGGGATGCCGAAGGCTAAGAAGCCCAATGAGAAGGGACCAGGCTAATAAGGAGTAATGCAGACGGGGCTATTTACAGATACGGATCCTCGCTTTGGGAGGAGGTAAAAAAAAAGGCTATACTACTGTTGCTGGAAAACCCTGCAATCAGTGGAATGTCATTTTCTGGGTTTTCTCATGGTGGATTAGTGAATCCGAGCTGGATTTGAACCAGCGTAGGCATATTGCCAACGAATTTACAGTCCGTCCCCACGCTCGGGCATCGACCCAGGAAGAAGAAATTCCAGACTGATAAAGAATCAATCATTCCTGATCAACTTCCTTTCGTAATACCCCCAGGGTCCTCGCTTCCTCCTTGAAAGAGAGATTGAACCACTAGACGATGGGAGTTTCCCGACCGTGGCTTGATCTTGTTCCTTTGGTAAGGTTACACTTTCGCGTGTGAACTTCATTCTTTTATAGAAAGAAGGTATCTTATCTTACCCTTCAAGACCAAGAAGAGCTGTGTGGGATTCCTCCCACAGGAAAGAGAGCAGCAAAGGCTGTTCGGGATTAACCTGATTGACCGAATATTGCCCCTTGGACTGATTGCCCATTAGTAATAGTAAGGGGAGCCCCGAGTAGTTTACCGGACAAATTGAGTTGTCGTGACGATACCTTTCTTAGTGGAAGATCGGAATTCTCTTCATCACGAGACTGATCGGATCCGCCGTAGACACCCGAGAGACCTCCACAAGGCAGGCTAAAAGAGTCAGAGGACAACAAGCAAAGAGTTATGCTTTCATTTCTTTGTTGAGATTGAAATCAAGTTCTTTAAAAAGGGGTAGGTATAATGCACGCAGGCCAAGTCAAGAAAAGGACTTCCTTACTTTGATTTCATAGTTGTCTTAATGACTAGTAGTTTGAAGCCTTTTACTTTTTCGATTCGGTCGGCGAGATCTATTTTTTGTTCTAGGTTCAAGAGGAAGGAGAGGAACCACCGCCCATTTTACGAAAGTACGGTCACCGGTGGCTAATACCTTCTCGACACTATCGAACCTGAAATCAACTCTCAAGGGTAGGAATCGTTTTCGCATCCTGGACTTAAGGAAGGCAAAAACCTAACCCTAGCGAAGCGGTATCCGGGGCTCCGTAGATACCTACCGGCGAATCCGTGCTTCCGGAAGGAGGGTCGAAACTAGCCAGGCAGGTGAGTTGTTTACTATACTGTACTTATTACGCGACTCGACTTTGAAAAGGACGAGAGGACAAGCTCCCGGGAGCCTCCGCTCGTCAGCCTAAAAAGAGAGGAGTTCCGTCACTACGAAAGATATAGAGCGGATGGCGTACTGATAGATCTCCTATTCGTTCTGGATCCAGCGGAAAAAGCCCTTTCTATCTTATTAGTAAAGCGCTAACGAGCAAGAAAACGGATGCGCTAACGCGCAACGGCTTTCGCGCAGCTCAATCCGTTGCTTGTTGCCCCTTATTGAAAACTAAAGCAAGAAACTTGACTTTGCGAAAGCCATGAGAATAAGTCAAAAATCGATTCATGGCATTCAAAAGCAAGGAGAGAGCTTCCATTACAAAAAAAAAACTTCCTTATATGGTTGTGTGATTTGGCGCATCTTTCTGTTTGTCTTAGGAAAAAAAGATCGATCTGGGAGAAAGAAAAAGAAGAATGAAGTAATAACCTTTGAATCTCCGTAACTTTCCTAAAAAGCCAATTTTGTATAAATTCTATGCTCTCTTGATTTTGTTTTGAGTTTTCACTGCGCCACTTTTTCGTATATAAAAATATAAAAAGCGAAACCCTCCGCCGCCTATGACAAAGGAAACCTTTCCTCTCCCATGAAGGTCAAAACCTATAGGCTAGAGAGAGGGAAGAAAGGCCTATTTAGGAAAAGGAATAAGGGGTAACAGCTCCCACACTAGACCTGAAACTCGAAACAGGAAAAAGGAATTCTATATGCGATGACAAAGAGATGGAATGGTACAACAACGGAAGTGAATTGAAAGCCAAGAAGAGTGCTTTAGCTCGAACTACCGCTTGAACTCTTACCGGAAGATAATGACATCGCTTTCCGCAAAGAAGTTGTTTTGCTCCGACCGCCCTTCTGCTACTTTCCCCGCTCCCTAAGTCTGATTGAAGCTCTCGAGCCCGTTCCGAAGGTGAGGATTGGATGAAGCTTCCTATTTGGTTGGCGTTAAGTCTTTCTGGAGATTGTTCTGAGAATGAAAAGAAGAAATCAATGCTGCGAGGCATGGTTTGGTTACCCTACTAAAAAGCCCTTACATGCTTAGGTCGAAACCTAACCTGATGGATAGACAGATTACTTAACCGAAACCGGATCGGGAGAGAGAAATTCACTACTATGTTCCATCGGTTTATCCTTAAGAGCAATCGGCTCCTGGTGAGAACTGAAATCCTGATGCAAACTGAGATCTTGGAGCTAAGGCTAAGGCCCTTCCTAAAGCCGATGGGGACGTAGTTTCTTGTTCAAATCAAAAGTCTTAAGTCTCCGCTAGGGCTAAGGCTGTAGTTCAAAATTAAGAATCTTATTAAGCTTAAAAGAAGAAAGGGGCATCTGCCCTGGTAAGCAGATATTCCGATGGCTGTATGGAAGAAGGCTAGCGGTGTAGCGCACATCATTTCTCAAAGAGAGTGAGGCTCATCAGGCGGCCAACCGTTGCGTCCTCGTCGCTGCGTTAGGAGACATTGGATGGTTTGGTGTTTTGATGATTCCTACTTTATTGACCGCAACTTCTGTATTTATTATCGCTTTCATTGCTGCCCCTCCAGTAGACATTGATGGTATTCGTGAACCTCTTTCTGGATTAAATTTATGGAAACAATATCATTTCTGGTGCCATTATTCCTACTTCTGCGGCTATAGGGTTGCACTTTTACCCAATATGGGAAGCGGCATCCGTTGATGAATGGTTATACAACGGCGGTCCTTATGAGCTAATTGTTCTACACTTCTTACTTGGTGTAGCTTGTTACATGGGGCGTGAGTGGGAACTGAGTTTCCGTCTGGGTATGCGTCCTTGGATTGCTGTTGCATATTCAGCTCCTGTTGCGGCGGCTACTGCTGTTTTCTTGATTTATCCAATCGGTCAAGGAAGTTTTTCGGATGGTCCAGTCTGGTACTTTGAACTTTATGATTCCAGGCTGAGCACAACATCCTTATGCACCCATTTCACATCTTAGGCGTAGCTGGTCGGATGGATGTTCCCTATTCATGGTTCTTTGATCTAGTTTGATTAGGGAAACCACAGAAAATGAATACACTAATGAAGGTTATGGTCAAGGTGACAGGATTCGAACCTATGGCCCTCTGTACCCAAAACAGATGCGCTGACCAGACTGCGCTACACCTCGTCTCACCCCCCCGGAGCATATAAATCCACCCGATCGATGAAGACTTGAACCAGGATGTCCCTCGGAAGGGTTAGCTACGTCCTGAAAGAACTTGCTACAAGCGGGCAACTTACTACCTCTCTGTCTCCTCTTCTTATATAGTGGATGGACTTTGTTTCATCGTATAAGAGACGGGTCGGTGGGCAAGTGAGCTGATCTCGCCTTTGTTGATCCGCTTGAAGAGAGTTATCACGACTCTGCTACATCGCGATCGTTTATTCCCAAGCGATAGAGAATACAAAGCACACAAGGCGCATGATGAACAAGAGTAGCTTCCCGTCCCTTACTCCATTTCTTGTTAGACAAAATAGTGGGGCTTACTTCTTCTATGAGTCGAAGACAGCCTCGAAGCGCTAAACGAACTGACCCTACCCAAGCCTTTTCCAGGCTTGATCTCAGCCTGATCGTAATTTAATTAAATCAATGGGACCGGCTTAAAAATATGGAGATTTTCTCTCTACTAGCTGCCCCGCTCATAGAATGGATCGCTCAAGAAGAGCACTTTTTGGGAAAAGAATGAGCTGAGCACTTATATACGCATTTACACGCTAGTGAGCCAAGGAGTTGGTTTAGAGAGAAAACCCGCGAACGGGAGTGAGCCAAGTAGGGTAAGATTTTCTCTGCCTCGTTCGGTAAAGGAGCTTTTTATGACGTTATATAGGCCCTGCCCTAAAGCAGGCAGAAGAGCAGTAGGGGCTTGCTCTATGGGGAAAAGGGAAGCCGGCGACTCATAGACAGGGGAAGCCTTGCCTATAATCTTATTTATTCTAATAAAAAAAAAGAGAGAGATAGAGCTCAGCTTCTTCTTTTAGAGGTCTGGGTGAATAGACACTTTCAAGCAGGTAGTTTGCTAATAGCAATATCTCTTTCAATAAATATACTTAAGTTAGCTTCCAAGCAAGCTGCTTTAGAAAAGAAGGTAAACTTAAAAGCAGGCGGTTGGCATTAAGATCTCCATCTTTCCAGCCAGTCTCCCTCTCTGCAGAAGGACTATACCAACCCCCTCTCCCTGATGCTGCACACTCAATCAAAATCTTAATGTCAGTTAGAAGTAAGCTATCATGCGCTAGATAGGCGCATGGCATGGCTGTTACTGTAGCCGATAGGCGCGCTTGCTAAACTAGTTATCTAACTTACAACCGCTTCTTTCTCGTTACCATGCCCTGCTTATGCTTCGACCCGGCTTCGCTTACGTGCTTAGCTTAGCCGTCAGTTCCTTTAGCACAACCCATTACTATTCTATTATATGAAATTTCTATTCCTCAAGCAGGGCATTCAATAGAAACTGGCGTCTGAAAAGAAAGATACTCACGCAAAACCAGCAGCAACCTAGCCCTTTTCTTGCTAAGATGGGACGGCATCCCACACTGAGGTAAGGAATGCGCGGGAAAGGTATCCCAATAGTCAAAAGAAGCCGTCAACGGCATTACCGGTTTTAGGACTCAGAGCAGAGGAACTCGAAAGTGTCCAAAGAGCCTTTTTTCCCTGGGAGGGAGATTAGGTGCCTAGCCTCAGATGCAGCAAAGTTCCCCATCCATATCTTGAAATAGGGTCCGTGATGCTTGCTTGATGTCATATAGGAAGACAAAGAGCTGTGAGTTTTCTTCCTTCTTTGTTAGAGGGCAGGTCTACTTGCTCTTGTTAGAGAGAAGGAGAGAAGTCCTTTCATAACAAATCTCATGTTCATCAATGGGGCCCAAGCAAGGAGTAGCTGTGCTGTGACTCTCTAGTCTGTTAAAAAAAAAGACAATGTCTGTCTTTCCACAAGCCAGCTTTTCTACCCGCGGACTAAGATAGCGACTTCGTTCCAGTTAAAGTGAAAGAGTCCATAAGCTCACTCTTCGCGCAGAAGCTATAACATAAGAGAAGTCCCATACGCAAGTGTCCGAGATTTTATCCTTCGCTACCTCTTCCCTCAGGAATCCAAAAAAAGTCTTAGGAAAGTCAATCACCAGTCCCAGCTCCAGTGATCTCGCTTCCAAGAGAAGAGTCTAGTCTCCAGGGATCTTTTTTTATTATTTATAGGTTTTTGATGGACTTGGAAAGGACAGTTCTTATCAAAGGTGGATTCACCAATAGTAAAAAGCCTGTCCGAAAGCCTGTGCCCGATAGAAGTTAAGACCTAATTATGGCCTGTCGGTTCCTTTAGTCTATAAGAATAAAAAGAAATCCTATTGATGCCATGTTTCGAAAGCCAGGGAAGTGAAAGTGGGAAAGCAACAAAAAGAAAGAACTTGGTTCCACGAAACCCCTACACCCTTTCAAGTACATATGGCCCGGATCCATTAAAGTCCTTTTTAGACCAGCTGTCTCATAACGAAGCGAAAAGTCTAAAAAAAAGCTTTTCGTTGTTAAGGGTAGGCAGGCATCCCAGCCCCCGACTGTTCACTCAATCCAGTCTATAAAAGAAAAAAAATCAGAAAGAAGATAAAGTACATAGAAGATAAGGGAGCCCTTGTATGTTATGTTCGGATCGGATGGCGTGTGTTCTGAGTTCAAGCACGTAAAATGGTACAACAAATCCATAGCGTCCGTTGGCTCTATATCCGTTAGAGTTTTTGTAACCCGATTAATCTAATATAGGGGGATAGATTGCTTGCAAGACGGATGCTGCAAAGAAAGCCTCTTTTATTTAGTCGGAAATCAAAGTATGTACGAGCATCAGCGAGGGTCGATGCTTTCTTAGAGATGTTAGGGGTTCTATTAAAAGCCAGTCTTACAGGATAAAAAAAGTCTTACCGCCTATGAAACGAAACCTAGTCGCTTGCTGCCCTTCCTGTAGGTGCCTTGGAAAATCCTCCTGCTTCAAGATCAATAGGACTGAATGGAACTAGATCGCTAGAAAATGTGGTACTGCAATTGAAAGGCTTAAACACTAACTTTTTGAAATAGGAGGAAGCATAATTGGAAGGCAAAGGCTAATTGTAAAAAATCCGACACTGAAAAAAGAACTCCAACTAGACTAGATAGCATAGCTTACCACTCTAAGGTAGAGTGATAGGGCCCTATCCACTCATACTACAATGGATGTCAGAGCACCTCCACTCGCAGGAAGAAGCATTTCTGCGGGCTATAGATTTTATTTCAAAAAGATTTGATTTTTCAATAGTAGCCCTCTCCAATCTTAAAAGAGAGAAGGACTGGTCGGGACGGATGAAAAGCTTTTTTCACATTCACAGGCCCAATAGACTACTTGAAAAAAAAAGGAATGCTAGACGTAACTAAAGGGAAAATCCCCACCACTAGGAGCAATGGAACTAAAGAAGTTTAGTTTATGACTCAAACCCTTAACACTCCCACACAGGGAAGAAATCTCTATGTTAGCCATTCCAGGGAAAGATATAGCCAGCTATACAGGAAAAACAAAAACAAAATGAGCTCTTAGAGAGAATACACTTTTATAAAGTCAAGAAAGTAGAAAAAATCATAAGAGAAGAAAGATCGGATTTTAGGCTAGATTCGGGGTATGTTGAAAGGGAATAAGCGGGGTAGAGGAATTGGTTAACTCATCAGGGAAGAACTACACGAAACCCACATCAAAGAAGCATTAACTTCAACATTCTCATCACAAGAAGAGATGAGCAAGAATATACATTGTATTTAAGTCACTTCAGTGGATAATAGTTGAAATTCGTAAATGTCTATTATGGGTGCTTAAAAAAATTCCACCCGGTGTCTGAAATCAAATGCCATTTTACATCCAAAGTCAGACCATGTAAAGTATGATTGGTAGTTTGAAGCCGCCAACTAAAAATACTATTTGTGCTGCATTTCCTTTCTGCTGCTTCATTATCCTTCTAGTTGAATCTTGTTTCCAATCCAATAAATTCGTGTGAAGGAAAATCCACTATAAATTTCCTACCATAGCCTTTCCAATAGAATTATCTATTTGAAGCACAATTTCAATTTGGATCGGTATTCAAGGCCGTTAGGTCATTCTCACAGCTTTCTTAAACTGGAAACCTGATCTAGACAGTCAGGGTCAATTGAGCTAATGTGCGTACAAGCATCTTTTTCCTTTGCACCATTGAAATGAAAATAACGTACTATAACGTTGTGTTCCTGACACTAACCTGGCCAAGACCCACCATTATGGTAACTCCGCCGTGTGTTTTTTAGATCAAATCCGGCCAGAACTGGGTAAGTGATCTTCAAGGGCATCTCCCCGACCTCCCAGCGCTCCTTAATCAGATACCCTCCCCGCAAGGGCATGAAATCCAACACCCGGATAGAGTCGAGGATGACATTAAACTTGTTAACAGCTGTGTGGGAGTACTCCTCCGTTTTTGTAGCGGTATATGTTATTTAATTGAGTGAAATTCAGCCAGTAGTCTTTCTGAATGTGATAGCTGAGAGCTGTGATTCGCTTATCAATTCGCTCGATCAACTCTTTGCCATCACGCTCTGGCTTTAGCATCTGCCGAGCACACCTAAGCGGAAAAAATAGAAGAGTGCCTGGATATCAATTGGATACCCATATTCCCTGTTTCAGGTACAAGTTAAATTTACAAATTATTTCAAGAATTATTCAAATCCATAAATTCACTACGAAACAAGGCTGGAGCCAACCCTGTGGAAAACTTAAAGTATAAACTCACCATCCTTCTGTCAATCATGCTACATCCATCTGCACATAGAAGTGTTGGAAAAGTGTCAAAGCCATCCGAGAGGCAGAGGTTGAGTATCAACTTCATCCCTCTCTGGGCCTCAGGGAGTTATGCCAGAGCATAATCACGCGTGTACTTGGTGTATGACCTCAGCAGTATAATCCACCAGAACCCTGAATCGACAGGCGCAACTCTTCCTATTGCACTGCCACCAAAATCGGCAACCAATATGTCCTTTTGACGATGCGAGTCATAGAGAACCTTAAAACTTGTAGGCATTACTCCTTCTCCAAGAGTAAAGTTATCAATCCTTTTCTCCGGTTGGAGAGTTTTTAACAGATAATTCTTCACAAGCTCAGGTTCTGCAGGTTGCTTCATTAGGTAGGCTAAGCCGCTAAGAACAAAGTCTCTCACAAAAACCTTCAGATACGACCCTCGGGGAGGAAAGCAGCTCTTGGTGCTTTAGTTTGAGTAAGGACAGTAGGAATTACTTGCTGTTCCCGCTCTTCTGTTAGAGCTCTTTAGTCCCAAAGAAGATCTCCCCGGAGCGAGTGACTCTCGTTTCGTTTTTCTGGAAATGGAAAGGTAGTTCAGTGAGCTATAAGGCTGAAAGCAGTACCAAGGAATCAGAGTAAAAAGCCCCTCCAGATGGAATGGTAAATATCAGATCTGGATTAGATCAATGAATAGATGAATGAATTGAGTTACTTTCTTTCTTCTACTCGTACTCGAGGAAATTATACTAGTGAAACGTTAGAGTGACGTGACTCTTTCAGGGGAATTCCGGGAGCCTTTAGTTTAAGTTTAGGGGAATCTAGTTGGATCGAACGAAAAGCAGAAGTCAGAATGATGGGATTGAACTTGAACGAGCAAGGATTGGTTCGACAGTCTTTAGTACGCATCGCATTCAGCTTTGGCTCTAAGTGCTATAGGAATTTCCTTTTCAGAAGGATTGTTTGGAATCGAACTCTAAGGCTCAGGCAGGTACGGCATGATTGGGTTAGCTAGACTAATTGCGCCGAATAGAATAAGTTGTTCTAGTTGCATTGGTTCATGACTTAGTAGCTGGAGCTTCATATGGTTGACTTGATCTTTTATAACGTAATTAAACTTTCCGGAAGTAAAGCGGTGCATTTTACTTTTGAATCTGCCTTTGCTTTCGGGCATTCTTTGCTTTGTTTGGATCTTTCAAGTATAGGGCATGAAAGTAAGAAAGAAGGAAAGAACTGAATCCGCTTCTATTGGTCTAAAAATCAGCTCTTTGCATCCCTGCAGGAAGAATATGCTGATCCTTCTCGGATAGAGCAGGTCACCCTTACTTCGAACTTCAGAATTGATTGGCATACCCTAAATATAGCTAAAAAAGAGCATCAAGTCAACCTTGGAATCAAAGTTGATACAAAAAGGATCCCAGTCTATGATAATAACAATGTTTGGGTAGACACAAAACCTAAGAATGTAATAGACAAAGGGAGATCACTTTTATAAAAATAGATTTGAAGTCTCTTCAGCATGAGAATGCTTTGCTTAAAAAGATGATTCAAGATCCCAATAAAGAGAAAGAGAAAGAGTCACAAATCACGAGCATGAAGGCAGCAACAGAATCTGATGCTAAAGAAAAAGAACCGGTGATGAAACCAATTACTGAATCCACAACGGGATCCCAGCAAACTACAGAGAAGAAGACAGAGATTTATTCGAGAGAAAATCTTAACAGTTACATCCAATTACAAACTACACGAAAGTTGTCCATTTTTTATGGTGATTTACCCGAGATGCACAGAGGAAGAGAACGAACTTCATATATCCCTTTTCTACTCAATCTAGAAAGAAGATTGGACGTTATTCTGGTTCGTCTCCATTTTTGTGAAACTATTCCTCAAGCAAGGCAGCTGATAAGTCATCGAAGGGTTTGTGTGAATAATAGAATGGTAAGCATTACTCATTTGAAAGTGTCCCACGGTGATATAATATCTTTTCAAGAAAATGACGCAAGAATCCGCGGTGAAGAAATAAGGAGATCTTTCTATATCGAAATATTAGTTGATAAAATCATAGGGAAATTCCTGGATCACCCGGTCAGGAGAAGAACCAAAACAGAATGGTTCCACCTACTCAAAACTAAGAGGGGATGCCGCCTACTACTAAAATCCCCGTTTTTGCAACGGTTGCGTTCTTCTATGCAAGAAGAAGACTTAAAAAGAAGAAAGAAGTTTGGATTCGAAAAAGTATGCTTAGGCAGTTCCTTCGCTGAGCACAACAGAATGAAGAGAAATTTGTATCATTTCAAATCCCTATTCTTTGAAAAGAAAAGGAACGAGAAAAACCGAAATCTTCCTACTCGAATAAGAAGTCCTATAGTTTACAACTATTCGTTATATAGTAATTCGATCTATTGCTCCGCATCCCCCCAAAAGTGGACTATGAAGAGAAGAATCAAAAGAATTGAACTACCTACTCATTATGTTGAGGTGAATTATAGAACACTAAAAGCTGTGGTATCTTATGGACCTAACATAGGTCATATCCCTCACGACATAAGATTGAAAGATTTAAACCTTCTTCTTTGGAGCGGAAACGGACGTGGCCAAAACATATAAAGATCGGCGTAGTCGATCTGTTCGCCCTTAAGAAAGAGGCTTAATCCGGCTCGTGACGGAAGCCTATCATTTAGAAATGGCAAATTCAGTTGTGCGATAGCTCCCATTCGTTATTGTTCTGACGCCCGAATAGAGAACGACTCGCACGATAGACGACCCGCGGCTGTTCAAACTTCCTATTTCATTCCCCACTTCAATCAAGGAACGACGTTCTCCCCTCTTTCGTTACCTCAGATCTCATTCTATCAAACGAATCTTGTTTGTGATAAAAAGAAAGCCTTTTTATCTTCTAATTTCTATGTGCATTACTACCATATACTTTTCTTATTTTATACTTTCTTCTTTCAAAAAATTCATCTATTGGAGTCGTCATCAAAAAACTCACGGTTCATATGGTTATTAAGACTAAGAAGGAATAACCAAATTGAGTTCATGAATTTACCTAAATCAGGTTATGGACCGATAAAAAATTTTGATCTTCGAAATTAAAGGGGGCAGTGTACAAGAAATCAAATCATACATAAATGATAGAAGCTTCGAAGGCCCTGAAAATGCTATGAGGTGTTCGGAAATGGTTGAAGTAGTTGAATAGGAGGATCACTATGACTATAGCACTTGGTAAATTTACCAAAGATGAAAATGATTTATTTGATATTATGGATGACTGGTTACGGAGGGACCGTTTCGTTTTTGTGGGTTGGTCCGGTCTATTGCTCTTTCCTTGTGCCTATTTTTTGCCTTAGGGGGTTGGTTCACAGGTACAACCTTTGTAACCTCATGGTATACCCATGGATTGGCCAGTTCCTATTTGGAAGGTTGCAACTTCTTAACCGCCGCAGTTTCTACTCCTGCTAATAG